>Ga0247611_10008849_pt1 | contig 12279 bp, 8 predicted proteins | sample 177DNAGHGhighgp2_FD_192422 | JGI IMG/M metagenome (GOLD analysis project Ga0247611, IMG submission 192422) | Sheep rumen microbial communities from Palmerston North, Manawatu-Wanganui, New Zealand - 1770 DNA GHGhigh gp2 | ecosystem: Host-associated > Mammals > Digestive system > Stomach > Rumen ... | reverse complement strand
TGGCTTTGTCAGCGAAGAATGGCTGCCCGCCAACACCCTGCCCATCCCCGAACCGCACGACACCCTGCTCCAACAACTGAAAGCCCAAGGCAACACCATCATAGGCTTTGCCGGCGGGCACACACAATCCACAGCCATGCACGTCCTCATCGAGGCTGCCCGGCTGCTGCAGCACCGCCGCGGACTGGCCTTCGTACTCGTAGGGCAAGGCCCGCAGAAAGCCGAACTCCAGTCACTGGCCCAACGCTACGGCCTTGCCGCCGTCCACTTTCTCCCTCCCATCGACAAGAAAGCCATCCCCCAACTCCTCGACCGTTTCGACATCTGCTATGCCGGCGGAGTCCACAGCATCCTCCACCGCTACGGCACCTCATTCAACAAAATAACCGACTACATGATGGCCGGCAAACCCATCGTCAACTCGGTCGACGAGCCAGGCAGCCTTATCGAGCGCGTGGGCTGCGGACTACAAGTTGAAGCCGAAAACGCCCCCAAAGTGGCCGAAGCCATAGCGCGGCTGGCCGACATGCCACCCGCCGAGCTCACCGCCATGGGGCAAAAAGGCCGCCAATACGCCCTCCAGCACCTCGACTACGCCACCCTCGCCCAACAATTCATCGACGCCACAAGCAAACCCCAAGCATGAAAATACTCACCATCATAGGGGCCCGCCCCCAGATTATCAAAGCCGCCGCCGTAAGCCGTGCGGTGCAAAACCACTATCCCGACCAAATAGAAGAGTTCATCCTCCACACCGGCCAACACTACGACAACAACATGTCGCAAGTGTTCTTCGACCAGCTGGGCATCCCCCAACCCCACTACAACCTGGGTGTCGGCTCGGACTCCCACGGCCGGCAGACCGCCCGCATGATTGACGGCATCGAAGAAGTGCTCCGCTCCCAGCCCTTCGACGGCATCATCCTCTATGGCGACACCAACTCCACCCTTGCAGGGGCCGTGGCGGCCTCGAAAATACACGTCCCCGTCTTCCATATCGAAGCCGGCCTACGCTCCTTCAACATGGCCATGCCCGAAGAGGTAAACCGCATCGTCTGCGACCAGCTCTCCAGCATCTGCTTCGCCCCCACCCAGACCGCCGTCGACAACCTGCGGCGCGAAGGCTTCATGGACAGTCCCGCCACCTTCCGCAACGGCAAACGGCGGCGGGTGTGCAACTGCGGCGACGTCATGTATGACAACAGCATGTACTTCGCCTCCCTCGCCCGGCAGCACAGCACCATCATGCAGCAACTCGGCCTCCAGTCCGGCGGCTACATCCTCGCCACCATCCACCGCGACAACAACACCGACAATCCCTCGCGCCTCGGCGCCATACTCCGCGCCCTGGCCGACATAGCGCAACATGACAACATCCGCATCGTCCTCCCCCTCCACCCCCGCACCCGCAAAATCCTCGACAACTCCCCCTCCCTCTTCCCCTCCGGCTCCGAGCGGCTCACCGTCATCCCGCCGGCCAGCTTCTTCGACATCAACCTGCTCGAACAAAACGCCAAACTGGTCATGACCGACAGCGGAGGCGTGCAGAAAGAGGCCTTCTTTTTCGAAAAGCCCTGCGTCATCCTCCGCCCCGAAACCGAGTGGGTGGAGATTGTCGACCACGGTGCCGGCATCATTGCCGACGCCGACTACCACCGCATCACCGAAGCCTATCGCCGCCTGGTGGACCACCCCGTCCACTTTCCCCACCTCTTTGGCGACTCCCATGCGGCCGAAAAAATCCTCCAAACCATTCTCGACTATTAATCCCCCGCCATGACACTCCACACCGATGCGCTACACCGCATAGCCTATGCCACCGATGCGTCGGCCTATCGCGAAATGCCCCAGGCCGTGGCCTATCCCGTCAACGAAGAGGACATCAAAGAACTCATTGCCGAAGCCCGGCGGCGCGGCACACACCTCATCCCCCGCGCCGGCGGCACCAGCATTGCCGGGCAGGTAGTGGGCGACGGCATCGTGGTGGACATCAGCCGCCACATGAACCGCATCCTCAAGCTCAACACCGGCGAGCGGTGGGTGTGGGTAGAACCCGGCGTGGTCCGCGACGAACTCAACCTTGTCCTCAAACCCCACGGCCTCTTCTTCAGCCCCGAAACCTCCACCAGCAACCGCTGCTGCATCGGAGGCATGGTGGGCAACAACTCGTGCGGCACCCACTCCCTCGTCTATGGCAGCACCCGCCACCATGTACTCGAAATCCGGGGCATCCTCAGCGATGGCACCCCCTTCACCACCGCCAGCCGCGACGGCAGCCCCCTCCTGCAGCAAATCTACGCCCAACTCGACGGCTGGGCTGCCGACCCCGCCGCCCGCAAACTGATTGCCGACAACTTCCCCGACCCCTCCCTGCGCCGCCGCAGCTGCGGCTACGCCATTGACGAAGCCCTCTCGCCCAACCTCAACGCCCTCCCCGGCGCAACTCCCCAGCCCGACGCCGTCGACCTCTGCAAACTCATCTGCGGCAGCGAAGGCACCCTCTGCTTCATCACCGCCATCAAACTCTCGCTTGACCCACTCCCCCCGCAGCAGCAAATGGTCCTCTGCGCCCACTGCCACACCCTGCCCCAAAGCTACCAAGCCAACCTCGTAGCCCTGCGCCACAACCCCGTAGCCATCGAGCTGATGGACGGAAAAATCCTCGAACTCTGCCGCAACAACCGCACCCAGGACCGCAACCGATTCTTCATCCAAGGCGAACCCGCCGCCCTGCTGATAGCCGAATTCAACGGCCCCGACATGGACAGCCATGCCGACGCCCTCGAAAGCGAACTCCTGGCCCAAGGCCTCGCCTGCCACTGCAGCCGCGTCTATGGCGACGACATCGCCCGCGTGTGGGCCCTCCGCAAAGCCGGACTGGGCGTACTCACCGGCGTGAAAGGCGACAACAAACCCATCGGCGTGGTCGAGGACACAGCCGTAGCCCCTGAACGCCTCCCGCAATACCTCGACGACTTCCAGCAAATGATGCAGCGACTGGGGCTGGAATGCGTCTACTACGGCCATATCAGCACCGGCGAGCTGCACCTGCGCCCCATTCTCAACATCAAAGAGGCGCGCGGCCGCCAACTCTTCCGCCAAGTGGCCGAAGAGACTGCCCGCCTGGTGCGCAAACACCGTGGAAGCCTCAGCGGCGAACACGGCGACGGCCGGCTGCGGGGCGAATTCATCCCACTGATGTACGGCCAGGAAGTCTACCAAATGATGCGTCAAGTGAAACAATGCTGGGACCCCGACGGAGTTTTCAACATGCACAAAATTGTCGACGCCCCGCCCATGGACCAGTCCCTCCGCTACGAAGTCGGCCAGACCTACCGCTGCCACGACACCGACCTCATGTGCCGTATCGAGCAGTGCAACGGCGCCGGCGACTGCCGCAAAAGCAACACCATCGGCGGCACACTCTGCCCCACCTTCAAACAGTCGCACGACGAATTGCAGTCCACCCGCGGCCGCGCCAACATACTGCGCGAAGTCCTCACCCGCGGCCTGCCTGACGGCCAGAACCCCTCGCCCCTGCTGCAGGAAGTCCTCTACAGCTGCCTGGCCTGCAAAGGGTGCAAAGGCGAATGCCCCTCCAACGTCGACATGACGCGCATCCGGGCCCAAGTGCTGCAAATGCTCTACGACCGCCACGGCACCCCCCTGCGCAGCTGGATGGTGGCACGCATGGCCCTGGTCGAGCGGCTGGGCTACACCGTCCGCCCGCTCTACAACTACCTGGCCTCCGCCCGCTGGTCGTCAACCATTATCAAGCGCATCGTATCCTTCGCGCCCGAGCGCGCCATCCCCCCGCTCTCGCGGCACACCATGCGCCAACTCGTCAAAGCCGAAAAGCCCCACACCCCCAACGGACGGAAAGTCTACCTCTTTGCCGACGAATTCACCGACCTGCAAGAAGCCGAGCTGGGACTCACCTTTGCCCGTCTGCTCACCGCGCTGGGCTACCAAGTAGTCATACCCCGCCATGCCGAGAGCGGCCGCGCCGCCATCTCCAAGGGATGCCTGCACCTCGCCTCGCGCTTTGCCCGCCGCAACGTGCGGCTGCTGCGCGGCCTCGTCACCGACGACACCCCCCTGGTGGGCATTGAACCCAGCTGCATACTCACCTTCCGCGACGAATACCCCGACCTCGTGCCGCCCGCCCTGCGGAGCGATGCCGAGCAGTTGGGCCACAACTGCCTCCTCTACGACGAATTCATCATGCGCGAAGTGGCCCGCGGCCACATCCGCGCCGACCAGTTCAGCCCCCAGTCCGTCGAAATCTGGCTCCACGGCCACTGCCACCAGAAAGCACTGGTGGGCATCGAGAAGACCGCCGCCATGCTGCGGCTGCTGCCGGGCTGCCGGCTGCACATCATACCCTCCAGCTGCTGCGGCATGGCCGGCTCCTTCGGCTACGAAAAAGAGCACTACCGCACCTCACTCGCCATCGGCGAGATGGTCCTCTTCCCCACCCTGCGCAAAGCCAAGCCTCTGCTCGACAGGGCCGACAAGCATACGCCCGCCCTCGTGGCAGCCCCCGGCACCTCCTGCCGCCAGCAGATACTCGACGGCACAGGCATCCACGCCGTCCACCCCGTCGAAATCCTCTACCGCTGGCTGGCCCGATAGGTCCACCCCCACGCAAATTAAAAGCCCCCGTCATCCGACGAGGGCTTTAATCTAAAAACCTAAAACAAATTACTTCAAAACAATTACATTTTACTTCTTAGCGTATTTCTTGTACTTGCTCATGAACTTATCGACACGTCCAGCGGTGTCAACGAGTTTCAGTTTGCCGGTAAAGAAAGGATGGGAAGTGTTCGAAATTTCCAACTTCACAACGGGATACTCATTACCATCGGTGTAGGTGACGGTCTCTTTGGTTGCGGCGCAACTTCTGGTCAAAATCATGTTGTCGTTGGACATGTCCTTAAACACAACCAGTCTGTAATTTTCGGGATGGATGCCTTTTTTCATCTTTTTGGGTTCATTTTGCCGTTTTAAGCAGTGGCTCGTAAACGATTGTTAATATTAATTTTATCTTACTTCTTTCAGTCTCGGAAGGCATTTTTCAGTACCTTTTTGAGTTTGCAAAGATACAAACTTTTTTCGACATAGCAAACTTTTTCTTTCCCATTGCCGAAAAAAAGTGTCGCCGCAGCCGCCCTACGGCAGCCGGTAGTTCATTCGGCGGTGCTCGGCCAGCTGTTCATACTTCGTGCCCGGACGGCCGTAATTCACATAAGGGTGGATGGCTATCCCGCCGCGGGGGGTGAAGACGCCCGTCACCTCCAGATAGCGGGGCTCCATCAGCCTCACCAAATCCTTCATGATGATATTGACACAATCCTCATGGAAATCGCCGTGGTTGCGGAACGAAAACAAATACAGCTTCAGGCTCTTGCTCTCCACCATACGGCGGTCGGGGATGTACATGATGCGTATCTCGGCAAAATCGGGCTGCCCGGTGATGGGGCAGAGCGAGGTGAACTCCGGGCAGAGGAACTCCACCCAATAGTCATGCTCCGGGTGCCGGTTCTCGAATGCCTCCAGCACCTCGGGCGCATAATCAGTACGGTAAGGCACCTTGTGCCCCAGTTGTTGCAAATTGTCTGCTTTTCTATCCATCTGGACCTATCATTTAAAAATCGTGTAGCGTATGCCCCGGTCGTAGACATCCACCCCCTCGTGCCTCTTCACAATCCGCACCACACGCACCGTGACGGGGAGGATAATCAACTCATAGAGAGTCTTCAGTCCCACCTGCCACAGCACAAACGCGGGCATCATGCTCCACGGCACCAGCCCCGCCAGCGCGATGGGGAAGAAAATCACCGAGTCGCAAGCCTCGCCGGCCAGCGTGCTCAGCACCGCCCGCTGCGCAAAACGGCTGCCCTGCGTGCGCACCTTCATCTTCGACATCACCATGGCGTTGACAAACGAACCCACCAAGAAGGCCAGGAACGACGCCACCGCCACCCTCGGCGCCAGGCCGAAAATGGCATGGAACGGCTCGACATTGACCCCCTCGCCGGGCAGCACATCAACCAGCGCACCCAGCAGCACAAACAGGAAATTCATGCCGAAGGCCATCCATATCAGCAGCTTCGCCCTGCGGAAGCCCCACACCTCGGCCACCACATCGTTGATGATGTAGCTGAGCGGGAACACCAGCAAAGCCCCCGTGAAATGGGCCGGCCCAACCGAAAATTGTTTTAATGCAAAGAGATTCGCCGCCATCAGGCAGGTTGCGAAGAGTGTTGCCAATACACAGAACAGCACACTCACTTGTCGTGTCTTATTCTTCATTATCTTGTTTTGTTAAAGGGGGTTGTCAAGTACCCCTGTGTTAATAATTCGCCTGCAAAGATACAACTTTTTTCTCACATAAGCAGAATTTCTTTCGCCACGGCGGACTTTACACGCCCCTCCCGGCGGCGGGGCGTCCCGCCCGCCGCCGGCCCCGCCCCACCCCGCCGGGGCGCGCCGCGCCAAATTACCGCTGAGGCGGCCTTCGCCCTTCCTCCGCTCATCCTACGGCTTTTATGCCACATTTGGACACCATTTGTTCGGCCGGCATGGGACAACTGGGTCGCCCGGTGGGGCGCGAACAGGGCGGAAGGAGCGGACGCAGGGCCACGGCTGACAAATTGGCACGCCCGCAGCTTGGCACAGAAGTTGAACCCGACCCACTGCCCCTGCGCACGGAGCGACGGCGCGGCGCCGAAGCCCCAAGGCGGCACCCCCCGCCCCGGCAGGGAGCGGAGAACGATGGAAATAAAAACAACGACAACATACTATGAACGGTAATTTGAACGTACAGACCGAGAACATCTTCCCGGTAATCAAAAAGTTCCTCTATTCGGACCATGAGATATTCCTGCGCGAGCTGGTGTCCAACGCCATCGACGCCACGCAGAAACTGAAAGCCCTCGCATCGCGAGGGGAGCTGAAAGGCGAGACCGGCGACCTGACCGTAGAGGTGGAGGTGGACAGCAAGAAGAAGACCCTCACCGTCAAGGACCGCGGCATCGGCATGACCGCCGACGAGGTGGAGAAGTATATCAACCAGATAGCCTTCAGCGGCGCCACCGACTTCCTCGACAAGTACAAGGACGTGCAGGAGAACCTGATCGGCCATTTCGGCCTGGGGTTCTACTCGGCATTCATGGTGGCCGACAAGGTGGAGATTTTCTCCAAGTCGTACAAGGACGAACCCGCCATCCACTGGAGCTGCGAGGGCAACCCGGAGTTTACCATGGAGGAGGACAAGAAGCACACCGAGCGCGGCACCAACATCGTGCTGCACATTGCCGACGACTGCAAGGAGTTCCTCGACGAGCAGCAGGTGCTGCAGCTGCTGCGCAAATACTGCCGCTTCATGCCCGTGGCCATCCGTTTTGGCGAGGAGAGCGTGTGGGTGGACAGCGAGACGGAGTTTGACGAGGTGGACGACGGCAACGGCGGCAAGAAGAAGCAGCCCAAGCGCGTGGAGAAGAAACAGCCCCGCATAATCAACGACACAGAGCCGGCCTGGAAGAAGAGCCCTGCCAATCTGACAGACGAGGACTACAAGAAATTCTACCACGAGTTGTACCCGATGAATTTCGAGGACCCGCTGTTCCAAATCCATCTGAATGTGGACTACCCCTTCAACCTGACGGGCATCCTCTATTTCCCCAAAGTGCGCAAAACCATCGACCCCACCCGCAACAAGATTCAGCTCTACTGCAACCAGGTGTTTGTCACCGACAGCGTGGAGGGCGTGGTGCCCGACTATCTGATGCTGCTGCACGGCGTGCTGGACAGCCCGGACATACCGCTGAATGTGAGCCGCAGCTATCTGCAAAGCGACAGCAATGTGAAGAAAATCTCCACCCACATCAGCAAGAAGGTGGCCGACAAGCTGGAGGAGATGTACAAGAACGACCGCAAGGACTTTGAGGACAAGTGGGACGACATCAAGATTTTCGTGGAGTACGGCATGCTGACCGACGAGAAGTTCTGCGACCGCGCCATGAAGTTCGCCCTGCTGAAGAACACCGAAGGGAAGTACTTCAGCCTGGATGACTACCGCGAGAAGATAGCCCCCCTGCAGACCGACAAGGACAAGAATGTGTGCTACCTCTATGCCAACGACGCCGAGGAGCAGCACGCCTACATAGCCAAGGCCAAGGCCAAGGGCTACGATGTGCTGCTGATGGACAGTGTGCTGACGCCCCACTGGGTGAACCTGCTGGAGCAGAAGAAGGACAAGAGCCGTTTTGTGCGTGTGGATGCCGACACGGTGGAGAAGCTGATTGCCCACGACGACAAGATTCCGGAGAAGATGAGCAAGGAGGACCAGGACAAGCTGAAACCCATCATCGAGGCCGAGGTGGACAAGCAGAAGTATACGGTGCAGATGGAGAGCATGGAGAGCGACGACCAGCCGATGGTCATCACCCAGAGCGAATTTATGCGCCGCTACAAGGAGATGGCGGCCACCAGCGGCGGCGGCATGGGGTTCTATGGCGAACTGCCTGAGAGCTACAACCTGGTGGTGAACGTGAACCACCCGCTGATTGAGCAGGTGCTGAAGGAAACCGACGCCGAAAAGCAGAAACAGCTGGTACACCAGCTCACAGACTTGGCGCTGCTGGCCAACGGGCTGCTGAAAGGCGAGGCACTGACACAGTTCGTAAAGCGCAGCATTGAAATGATTTGACCCATCATTGACAGCACGGGGACGCACCCCCGCACGCACAGGCATCGACACCAATTGTGGTGCCGGTGCTTGTTCGTTTTTGGCAGCCCCCAAAATGCTATTGGGAGCCACAATTGGCACCGATGGCGGAAACAGCAGTGCCGATTAGTTGGGTGGTGCTGCCGCCCCCCTATGGTGATTCAGAAAAGTTATTATAGTTAAAAAAACATCATTTCCGAGTAAAAAAATTTGCAATATATAAAAAAAAATGTATATTTGCAATAGAAACAATCTGCACCATACCCACACATATCACTGATATTCAAAACACAAAAAACAAATATGCCATCATGAAACGCATTATCATATTAACAATTCTGGCCGCACTTGGTCTACATGGCGGGGCTGCAGCCCTCGACCTCGTCCGAGGGAAACCTCTGCAAGTCCATTGATTTTTTGGTATAACGATATTTTTTCTGGGCCAACAAACTGTAGCAGTGTGGTAAGTAATGATATGAGCAACCTCCCCCTTGTCCCTCACAAATCCATGTATAACCTACACGAGCCCACTGCGTGGATGACTCTAATGTTCCAAGAATACAAGTGTATCGCAACCAAATCCGATTGTCCGAAGCTGTGTGATTAACAGAAAAGTCCGCATGAAATACAAATATAACAACTAAAAATTTCTGTGCCATGAAAAAAACAGGTTTATTGCTTATCGTGTCGACAATCGTGCTGGCAGGCGCATTGCAGGCACAAACTCCGGGGTCGACACCCCTCCGGCATATTCCATCCAACTATTTTGCCACACCTCACATGACGTGGGATGAGAGCGACACCAACAAATGCAGCACTGCCATCCAGTTCTGGGCTCACGGGCAAATTCACATGAGAATACATATCGATGACTCGATAGATGCGTTGGGAGGCGATGTGGGAAATTTTATAGTTGGTAACCAGCTAATTACCGACATGCCCATCAAAATTATAGGCATAGGGGCATGCGGCTATATGCAAAGGCCCAGCGACACCACCTTCAGTTTCTTCATGAATAGGTACGAAAGTGCTGTTGCGCGGGAAAACAACACTGACATGTTTATACTCAACACCCGCGACACATCGGTCGCCACCCGCTTTACGGACTCGCTGATACTATACAAGCCTATTCCGGGCGGAGACATGCGCCGGCTGGCCTCTGCCCCCTGGCGCATTGAGCAGCAGCATGAGAACATCGTGCTGCCGCCTGAATATTCGCCTATTTATTACAGCTACTTTATGAATGGTATATGGGATTCAACCGCCAGCCCAAGCGACTGGGGGTGGTTCATGGAGCACGAAGACCCGGCATTCCCCCATGTGTATGACCCCGCCCCTGTAGTGCCACTCTATGAGGCCTATTTTGACACCCCTGTGGTGGTGGAGGACACATTCGTGGTGGCGGGCACAGCATTGAACAACGACGGCAGTTATGGCTGGGAAACCCTGCCAATATGGCCAGGGCACAGAGAAAGGATGTGGCTATGGGACCACAACCCCACACGCTACCGGTATCTTCTCAATTTTTATCCTTGCGACCAACCTACGGTCCAGCACCAGTACTGGTGGGTCAAGTTCAGACATCACCAGTGGGTGAAGTTCGGTCACGGTCCTCATGGGAAGAGCTATTATGAAATTCCTGCCCTTATTTTCCCTATTATCGACCTGGATTTCGACACCACTATCGAGCACTGCCAGCAGGTGACCAGTGTGAGCCTGGTGGAAAACACCGACAGCACGGCAACCCTGATGTGGGATGCGGTGAACAGTGTGCGGTGGGAGGTGAAGTATGGCATGGTGGGCATGGACGAGGCCAACTACACCGTACAGACAACCAGCGCACCCACTATCACCCTCAGGGGGCTGAACACCCATGCGCAGTATAAAGTGTATGTGCGCGGATGGTGCCCCTGCGACAGCAGCTGGGGCGCATGGAGCAACCCCAAAATATTCCGACTGCAGACGAGTGGCGGGGGAGCCGAAGGCATAGAAGAGAGTGGCGACCTGAGCCGCTACACTCGTCTGCTGCCCAACCCCGCCCGTGGAAAGGTGAGCATCATTTCCTCGCTGAGGCTGAGCCGGGTGGAAATATACGACCTGCAAGGCCGCCGCGTAATGACGCAAGAGGCTAAAGGTGTGTCGGCCGTGGTGGATATCAGCCAGCTGGCACCCGGCACATACATCGCCGCCCTCCATACGTCAGCAGGCATTGTCACCAAGAAACTGAGGGTGTTGTAGCCCTGTGCGGCGGCGGCATCGAGTTGAGAGGGGGGCCGGGGCAGAATCCGCACAGAGGAGAATTATGCCCCGCCGCACAATAAAACAGCCCGTTCTGCGTTTGGACAGGCGATATATTACGCTACGACATGAAAAGAACAATCATTATCACGGGGGGTGCTGGATTCATCGGCAGCCATGTGGTGCGCCTGTTTGTGAACAAGTATCCCGATTACAATATCATCAATCTCGACAAGTTGACCTATGCCGGCAACCTGGCCAATCTGAAGGATGTGGAGGGGAGGCCGAACTACCGGTTTGTGAAGATGGACATCTGCGATTTTGAGGGGATGATGAAGTTGATGCAGGAGTGCGAGGTGGACGGCATCATCCATCTGGCGGCCGAGAGCCATGTGGACCGCAGCATTAAAGATCCTTTCACGTTTGCCCGCACCAATGTGATGGGGACGCTGTCGCTGCTGCAAGCGGCCAAACTGTGTTGGGAGTCGCGGCCGGAGAAGTGGGAGGGCAAGCTTTTCTACCACATCAGCACCGACGAGGTGTACGGCGCCTTGGAGCTGACGCACCCCGACGGCATCGAGCCACCTTTCAGCACCAAGGCCTCGAGCGGCAAGCACCACCTGGCCTATGGCGACCAGTTTTTCACCGAGGAGCTGAAATATCAGCCCCACAGCCCCTACAGCGCGGCCAAGGCCTCGAGCGACCACTTTGTGCGCGCATTCCACGACACCTACGGTATGCCCACGGTGGTGACAAACTGCAGCAACAACTACGGCCCCTACCAGTTCCCTGAAAAGCTGATACCACTATTCATCAACAACATACGCCACCGCAAACCCCTGCCCGTGTACGGCAAAGGCGAGAATGTGCGCGACTGGCTCTATGTGGAGGACCACGCCCGCGCCATCGACACAATATTCCATCGCGGACGCGTGGCCGAGACTTACAACATCGGGGGATTCAACGAGTGGAAGAACATCGACATCATCCATCTGCTTATCCGCACCACCGACCGTCTGCTGGGCCGCACGGAAGGGGCCGACGACGACCTAATCACTTTCGTCACCGACCGCGCGGGACACGACATGCGCTATGCTATCGACAGCCGCAAGCTGCAGCACGAGCTGGGCTGGGAGCCGTCGCTACAGTTTGAGGAGGGAATTGAGAAAACGGTGCGCTGGTATCTTGAAAACCAAGAATGGCTGGACAATGTGACGAGTGGCGACTACCTGAAGTATTACGATGACATGTATGCCAACCGATAGGCCCGCCTATGCAGACTCGACACAATTTGATTTTTGACTTCGGCA
>Ga0247611_10008848_pt1 | contig 12279 bp, 10 predicted proteins | sample 177DNAGHGhighgp2_FD_192422 | JGI IMG/M metagenome (GOLD analysis project Ga0247611, IMG submission 192422) | Sheep rumen microbial communities from Palmerston North, Manawatu-Wanganui, New Zealand - 1770 DNA GHGhigh gp2 | ecosystem: Host-associated > Mammals > Digestive system > Stomach > Rumen... | reverse complement strand
CAAGGGGCTGTGAAAAAAGTCAATTGACAGTGTAGGGGCCGACGCCCCCGGCGGCCCGAGCGGTACAGTCCAAAAATAAAGCAGAAAGCCCCCGGCGAAAACGTACAGTGTTACGGATTCGCCGGGGTCAATGTGTTATTCAGGATTCTCTCTGCCGGGCCGCCGAGGGCGTCGGCCCCTACGGTGTTGATATTACTGTGTTCTTGATGAAGGGGACCTTTTTCACAGCTCCTTGTTTCGTCGATCACAAACTTTGCCTGTCCGCAAACGCCCTGTTTTTGTAGTATGGGTCGCCCGTGACATCGCGGAGGACCTCGATCTCCGGCGGCAGCTCTGCGGGATCGGAACCGTAGACAAAGAAGATGGCCTTGTCGCTTGCAAAGGGGTACACGTCCAGCTCCATGCGGTGCCCGTTGTATTCGAAGCGGTACTTGAGCTTGCGCACGCTTCTCAGACTCAGGTCCGCCTCCATGAGGTAGGTCACGTAGTCCTTCTCGGAGATGGGCCGCTCGGTCACCCAGCGGGTGCCGTCCTCGCCCACGCGCTTGGTGGTGTAGAAGAACATCTGGTCGCCGAGGGTCGACTGCTGGCGGATGCGCCGCTCGATCTCCGGGTCGGAGGAGAGCAGATAGGTCTGCATCATCTCGATGGGCACCGCGCCGTACTTGCGGCTCAGCTCACCCCGGTCGGGCATGCGGATCAGATACTTGCGCTTGCCGGGCTCCGGCGCGCTCTCGCCCAGGATACGGTAGATCTGGGCAACCGCGCGGTTGATTTTGTCCTCAAAGTCCACGGAGTTGTCGATCACGTACAGGGCGTGATGGGCGCTCCAGGCGCGCAGGGTGTTGTCGTCGGCTTTGCGGGCGTCCTCAATGCTCTCATAGCGGGCGGCGTTGCCGTAGTTGTAGGCATACTCGGCCCCCTTGGCGCAGGTCACCAGATGCAGCACCGCGTCGTAGTGGGACATGATCTCGGTCTCGGTCTTGCCGAAGTGGGCCAGGAGCTTGGTAAAGAACTCATCCGACACGTAGGCCTTGTCGTCGAAGATGGCGCGGTCGTAGACGATGAGCACCTTCTCCTCCGGCACGGCCCGGGCGGCGTTCAGGGCAAGCTGCTCCTTGTGCAGCTGATCGCCCACCACGTAATACTGGAAGTCCTCCATGGACATGCAGTTGGGGAAGGGGCCGATACCGAAGCCGGAGATCAGCTCGGTCGCAGTCTCGGGAATGGTGATGACCTTCCAGCCGTCGTCGCTTTTGAATTCCTTGAGGATGCGGCTGATGAGCGTGGTCTTGCCCGCGGCGGGGCCGCCGGTCAGGACAATGCGGGTGATCTGCTTGGCCATGGAAACAGCCCTCCTAAATAATTATACCGGTATTTTACCATGCCCGCCGTCTTTTTTCAACGAAAAAGCGCGGCAGGGGCGCGGCCATTTTACAAATTCCGCCTGGGGCACAAAACAACATTTTCCCACACCGGGGCATTTGTGGGAAAGAAAACCCGTTTTGGGTTTTCACGGAGAGAAAGGGCGGGAATGTGTGGGACAATAACCGGCAAAGTGGGGAATTTGCACCAAAAATGGCGCAAAAAAAGCGCGGCAGGGCATGACAAGTCTTGACGAAAAGACAATTTAGATGTATTATCTACGCGTACCGAAATGCCCTCTTGGAATTGAGACAGAACGGAGGAACCCGTATGCCCATGATCCCCGAAGTAAAGTGTCGGCGCTGCGGCGAGACCTTTTCTTCCTTGCGCAGCCGCTGCCCCAACTGCGGCACCCGGCGGGTAACCCAGAGCAGCCGCAACCCGAGCCCGACGCCCGGGACGGTGAAGGGCACCGCCGCCTTTGAGCGCGCAGAAACAAACACCAAATGGCAGATCATTTTTGGCCTGATCCTGGTTGCTGCCGTCGTGCTGGCCGTGATCGTCATGGTCACCACCAGCCTTGAAGGGGCCGACGTAAAGCAGCAGCAGACAGTCATTACACCCCCGGTCGTGACCGAGTATATCCCGCCGATCGAAGAACCTCCCACGCCGCCTCCCACGCCCACGCCCACGGTCGAGGGCCTGCGCGTCATGTTCTTCACCACCGAGATCCAGACGGACTTCACCATCTGGGTGGATGACCCGATCGATCTGACGGTCCAGGTCATGCCGCTGACGCTCCAGGGACTCGCGGTCGAATGGCGCTCCAGCAATCCCGACATCCTGACGGTGGAGCGGACGGACGATTACGCCGTGCATGTCGAGTGCCACGACGACGGCAGCCTGCCCAAGTCCGCAACCCTCACCCTCACCTGCGCCGGCTATACCAAGGAGCTGACGGTCTACTGCCGTCCGGCTAAGTAAAGCGGGCAAAACCCAAAACGAAAACGAGCTGTGATGTTTTCTTCACAGCTCGTTTTCGTTCATGACTGTTTTTTCTGCGCCAGGTCGTTGGTGTCGATGCTGTCGCGGAAGACCACAAAGCGGTCATAGAGGTATTCCGTCGTGAGATTCAGGACCATGTTGATGCCGGTGGCGAGGTATTCGTTCCAGCCCAGCTTCTCTGTCAGAAAATGTTCGAGCAGGGTACTCAGCGGCGTGAAGACGGCATAAAACAGCGCCACCTGCAGCATGGCCTTGGGGACGTTGTTGGCGCTTTGGAAGGTGAACTTCCGGTTGAGCGTGAAGTTCCAGAGCACCGAGGCCACAAGCGCCACCAGATAGCACAGCCAGTAGGGCAGGCCCAGCAGCTCGTTGAGCAGGGCAAAGACCGCAAGCTCGATGATCCCCGCCGACGCGGAGAACAGCGCGAATTTTACCGCGCGGAAAAACTCCTTTTTCTTATCCATTGTGTTGCTCCTTTTTTGCATGAAGACTGGAAAGCATTATAGCAGAATGCTCCGCGTTTGAAAAGCGGAAAAAAGCCTCCCTGCACCCTTCGGCGCGGGGAGGCTGTCCGTTTTACGAAATTACTTGAGCTTGAGCACGACACTCAGGTCGCTGTAAGTGCCGGGCATGGTGTACTCGGTGGTGTTCTTCTCAAATTCTGCGGGGACCTTCAGAATATGCACGGTGTAGTTGCCCTCGGGCTCGGCGAAGGAGGCAAGGCCCTGAGCGTCGGTCTTGCCCAGCAGGCAGGAGCTGTCGGAGCAGAACTGGACCGTAGCGCCCTCTACGGGCTTGCCGGACTCGTCGGCAACGTAGATGCGGTACATACCGGCGTCGTTTGCGGTGACACCGGCGTCGGCGGCACCCTTCCCGGCGCCTGCCTCGGCGGTGATGCCGGCCTGCCTGGTCGGCGCAGCGCTGCGGCTGAGCAGGCCGTCAACGGCGGATTCGTAGACATCGACCTGCGCACCGATAACGGGAGAGCCGGTCAGCGCGGTGTCCTTGCCCACAAAGAAGGTGGTGGGGTAGGCGTTGATCTCGAACAGATCGTCGATGTTGTCGGGGGGCAGGATCACGGTGTAGGTTACACCCTTCTCGCGCATGATCTGGCGGGCGGTCTCAACGGCATCGGGATCGTCTCCGTCGATGAGCAGGCCGACAACGGCGGCGTTCTTCGCGGCCAGACGGCCGTTGAGGGCCTCAAGCTCCTGCAGCTCGCCGATGCAGGGGCCGCACCAGCTGGCCCATGCGTTGAGCATGGTGATCTCGTGGCTGCCGAAGAGCTCCTCGCTGGTGACGGTGTTGCCGTTAATGTCGGTGGTGGTGAAGTGCAGAGCCTTACCCTCCAGATCGGCGTAGGGCTTGACGGGGGGATAGAATTTGGCGCTGCTGATGATCTGCTGGGTGTGGGCCTGCAGGGCGCGGAACTCCGCGCTGTATTCGGGGCGGAAGCTGCCGGCGTCGGCGGCGGTGGGATCGTCGTACAGATAGTAGGTGTAGCCGTTGCCCTCGTGGATCTTGGAGAGGTTGTTCGTGTCGAGGTTCAGACCGTAGCTGCGCAGCATGTCGATCATGCCGTCAAGGCTTGTGCCGTCGGCCACTGCATAGATGGAGAACAGGGTGCCGAGGCTGCTGCGGTACAGAGCGATGTCTGCATCCGTGAGCTCATCCTGGTCCAGCAGGGCTTCATATTCGTCCTGGGTCATGGCGACATAGCCCATGTCGAGGTAGAACCAGCCGGTGTTGTAGCCGAGCTCCTCACCCTCGCTGGGGGCGAGAATGCCGTTGGTGTCAAAGTAGCTGTCGGGGATGGTCAGGGTCACGCCGACACCGTCAAAATCAATGGTGTTGCCGTCATCCGCCATGGCGGACACCGACAGGAGCGATGCGAACATCGCAAGGACAAGAAGAAGGGAAAGAATTTTTTTCATATTGATCCTCCTGTTAAAAATGTGTATATATATATTCTACAGGCAAAATACGGCAAAGTCAAGCGACGCGGGCTGAAATCTTCCGAGGCCTCGCGCCTGCCTCTCGGCGGGAGCCGTGCCGTTTTGTACTGCGTGGAAGCAGCGTAACACCGCGTCTGTCACACAAGTGTCACAGCGCAATAAAGAAAATGCCGGATTGGCGGTTGATGCGGGGGACGCTTTATGATAGAATTACCCTGCTTTTAAGCGGCACCGCGAAGCTGACGCCCCGGTTTCGCCGCATGTCGGCCCCCGGGCGTCATCAACAGGGACTGAGGGAGGAACATGGCCATGTCAACAGAATACAACGTTCTCAGCGGCAAGAAATGGGTCGTCTGCGGGGACAGCTTTACAAACGGGCTGGAGCAGAACGCGCCCATATCGGAGGGGCCTTACCGGGGACACCGCAGCGTCTATCCCTATCTGATCGCAAACCGCAACGACATGGAGCTCGTCCCCTTCTTTGAGGGCGGGCGGACGCTGGCCTTCCCGCCGGAGCCGGGCGCGTTCCGCAACTCTCTCACCGCGCCGGACATGCCCTGGAACTATCGGAACATCCCTGAGGACGCCGACTATATCACCATCTATCTCGGCATCAATGACAGCCACCACGCGCCCCACGCCTCCTCCGGCGACGGGGAGGACATCACGGGCAAGATCCCCCTCGGCTCCCTGGAGGACGATACGATCCACAGCTTCGGCGGGGCCTGGAACGTGGTGCTCTGGTGGCTCATCCAAAACCGGCCCCGGGCCCACATCGGCATCATCGTCTCCAACGGCGTGGAGACGCAGACTTACCGGGACATGACCATCGCGGCGGCAAAGAAATACGGCCTTGCCTACCTGGACTTGAACGGCGACAGCCACACCCCCGCCATGATCCGCACCGTCAATCCCGATGTGGCGGACTTCGTGAAGGAGGAGCTCAAGCGCCGCTGGGCGGTGGACTACACCGGCGCGCTCACCGGCAGCAGCAACACCCATCCCAACGACGCCGCCCACCTCTACGAGTCTTATATCATCGAGGAATTTCTGCGAAGCATCTGACATGAAAAGTGAAAATTGAAAAGTGAAAAGTGGAGATATGGATAAGCGTGAATCCCCCGCCGGTCGGCGGGGGATTCGGTTTATGCTTTGTTCTCGATTTTCGCGGGGGCGAGCTTTGCGGTGATAAACTGCCAGGCCCGTTCTGTTTCCTCACAGTCAGGGAGAAGGAAGGCGCGGGCGGGGGAGACGTAGAGGTAGATGCAGCCCTTTTCGCGGCGGGCGAGGTGCGCGTCCTGCCATCGGAAATCCGCCGCCTCCCTGCCCTTCGAGACGTGGATCTTCTCTTCGGAGAGGGTCACGATGTACTGCACCGTGTCCGGGGATAGGCCGCTGCGCTGCTGCTGATCTCCTTCATCCCGTCCATCAGCCTCTGGCTGCCGCGGATCACCGGCTCCCTGATCGGATAAGGACACGGATATGTATACGGAGAATAAAAACGTCGCCGCGAAGGATCTCGGCGGCGGTGTCAAGCGCAAGGTGCTGTCCTACAGCAAAAACCTCATGGCCTGTGAGCTGACGTTTGAAAAGGGCTCCGTCGGCGCCCCGCACACCCACCCCCATGAGCAGATCGGCTACATCATCTCCGGCAAGCTCGTCTACCAGGAAGAAGGCCAGGCCGACAAGATCCTTGAAACCGGCGACACCTACTATGTCGCACCCAACGTGGTCCACGGTGTGCGGATTCTGGAGGATACCAAACTCCTGGACATCTTCACCCCCATGCGCGAGGACTTTGTCTGAGTATTTTGAAACACGGAAATCCCCGGTGAATCACCTTCACCGGGGATTTTTCGTGTCTTATGCGTTCAAAAAGCTCTCAAAGTTTTTGCCCAGGATCCTCTCATTGAGCTCGTCGCCGAGGTTAAGGGAGAAGAAGCGCTCCAGCTCCTCGCCCGGCTCCCACATGGGGTAGTCCGTGCCGAAGAAGATGTGCGTGGGGTCAAAGAGCGCGATCGCCTTTTTCGCCGCGTCATAGGCGTTGAAGGGGAGGGTGCTGCTGGTGTCGATGTAGACGTTGGGCAGATTGAGGCATTCGCGGGCCTCCGTCCACTCGCTCCAGCCGCCGCAGTGGGGGGCGACGCACCGAAGCTTCGGGAAGGTCTTTGCCACATGCGCCATGCGGCTCGGGGTGGAATAGTCAAAGCGGTAGTCGCCGGTATGGGCGATGAGGAAGAGCTTTTCCGCGCTCATGATCTCGTAGAGCGGCATGAGGCGTTCGTCGTCGAGCTTAAAGCGCTGGATGTCCGGGTGGAGCTTGATGCCCACAAGGCCGAACTCCTTCATGCGTTTGACCTCGCCCTCAAAGTCCGGGTAGTCCGGGTGCATGGTGCCGACGCCGATGAGCTGCGGGTTTTCCCGGCAGGTATCGCGGATGAAGCGGTTGATGACCTCCACCTGGTGGGGCGCGGTCGCGGTGGAGAAGACCACGGCGCGGTCAACGCCGTCTTTTTCCATGCGGGGCAGCAGGTCCTTCACGGTGCCCGGCAGATGGCCGAGGCTGACAGGGGCGGGGATCTCCTCATTGCAGGAGCCCTCATAAAAGCTGTTGGTCGCGAGCACCGCCGCGAGCGCGATGTTTGGCTGAAAGATATGAACATGGGAGTCGATAATGAGCATGGGATCACCTGATTTGTTGCAGCATACCCGGAAAGTTTAACGAGCTAAAGTCAAAATGTCAAGAATTATTTCATAATTACGCAGGAAAAATGGTAATTTACACAGTTGACGCTGGGGGAGGGCTGTGGTAGAATTTCGCCTGTAAACAGCGATGAAGGAAAATCGCTTCCGTATGAGCGGCACAGAGAACCGGCGGGCGGTGTGAGCCGGTGCGTAAATCGGAAAGCGTCTCGTTCCCGAGCGGGATCTGCGAACACGAATGGTCAGTAGCGGATCACGGGAGGCCCCGTTACAGGCCATGGGCTTATTGGAGCCCGAGAGAGTCCGCCGACAGCCGGCGGAGAACCAGGGTGGTACCGCGAGTGAAACTTCGCCCCTGAGGTCGTGAGGACTTCAGAGGGCTTTATTTTTTAATATGGGTATCGGCTTTAATCAGCTAAACACAGCTTACGATCTGTCATTGCGAACCAGTGACCGATGTCACTGGTGTGGCAATCCGTACTCCCAGCGGCCAGTTAAGATTTCTGAGTGTTTTAGTGCCTCCGGCGGGCGGATTGCCACGACCAGTTTGAGAACTGGTCTCGCAATGACGGGGTTAGCTGAGTTAAGCCGATACGCACATTTTTTAATTCATACAGTCATGGCTTCGCGCAAGCGAAGGATCTTGAAAAGATTCTTCGGCATGCCATGCCTCAGAATGACAGCCATCATTTATTTACTGCAAAGGAAGTGCGCAGAATGGAGAAAATCCGCATCAGCGACATTACGATGAAACAGCTTGCCAAGGGGGCCGACCACAGCCTGAGCTTCAAGGGCAAGCTTGAAATCTCCAAGCTCCTGGACAAGCTGGCCGTCTCGGTCATCGAGATCGAGGGCATACACACGGGCCGGGCCGACGCCCTGCGCGTCAAATCCATCGCCTCGGCGGTGAAGGGCAGCGTCGTGGCCGTGCCCGTGGAGCTGAATACCGACAGTGTCAATGAGACCTGGGAAGCCATCAAGGGCGCAAAGCACCCGCGGCTCCAGGTCACGGCTCCGGTCAGCACCGTGCAGATGGAGTACCTGTCCCGCAAAAAGCCGGACGCCATGCTTGCCTGTATCGAAGAGATCGTGAAGGCCTGCGCGGAGAAGACCGAAGATGTGGAGTTTCTCGCCGAGGACGCCACGCGCAGCGACGCAGCCTTCCTGCACAAGGCCATCGAGACCGCCGCCGCGGCGGGCGCGAAGACGGTCACCGTCTGCGACGCCACCGGCGCCCTGCTGCCGGAGGAGCTGGCGGACTTTCTGAAAAACCTGCTCGACACCATCCCGGCCCTCTCGGACGTGACCCTGGGCGTGGCCTGCGCCAACACCATGGCCATGGCGGACGCCTGCGCCGTTGCCGCCGTGAGAGCGGGCGCGCGTGAGGTCAAGACCGCCGCCGTGGGCGACACCGCCTCCCTCCAGAACGTGGCGGGCATCCTGGCGGCGAGAGAAGAGCTTTTCGGCGTCACATGTCCCCTGCACACGGTGGAGCTCAAGCGCATCGTGCGGCAGATCGTGTGGATGGTGGAGACCAAGCGCAACAAGACCTCGCCCTTCGACGACGGGGTGCAGGACGCGGCGCGCGAGCTGTCCCTTGCCCTCGGCGACGACGCAGCCAGCGTTGCCCAGGCCGCGCGCGATCTGGGCTATGACATAAACCCCGAGGACACCCAGGCCGTGTGGGAGGCTGTACAGGACCTGCTGCGCCACAAGGAGCAGGTGGGAGCGCGGGAACTCGACGCCATCATCGCCTCCGTCGCCCTCCAGGTGCCGCAGAGCTACACGGTGGAGAGCTATGTCATCAACAGCGGCAGCAACATCTCCGCCATGGCCCATATCAAATTAAGCCGCGAAGGCGAGATGCTCGAGGGCGTGGCCTTGGGCGACGGGCCGATCGACGCCTCCTTCCTCGCGCTCGAGAAGGTGGTCAACCGCCACTACGAGCTGGACGATTTCCAGATCCGCGCCGTCACCGAGGGCCGCGAGGCCATGGGCGAGACGGTGGTGCGTCTGGTGTCCAACGGCAAGCTCTACTCCGGGCGCGGCATCTCCACCGACATCGTATTTTCCAGTATTCAGGCCTATGTGAACGCGCTCAACAAGATCGCGTATGAGGAGGGTGAGGCATGAAGCTTTCCTTTTCCACCCGCGGCTGGCAGAGACTCAGCTGGGACGAGCTGCTGGTCTCCGCCGAAGAAAGCGGCATGAACGGCATCGAGCTCTACGATCTCTTCAAACGGGAAGACCTCATCGACCGCGCCTGCCCCTTCGACCGCTACCGCGCCGCCACGACAGTCCGGCAGCTGCGCGAGAAAGGCATGGCGATCCCGTGCCTGGATACCTCTATCGACCTTGCGCTCCCGGAAACGAGCCTCAGGGACGTGAAGTGGCTGCTTGAAACGGCGGGCAGTATCCGCACGCCATACGTCTCCGTGGTCGCCCTGGAGGACCGGGAGGACCTCGTGCGCGAGCGCGTAAAAGAGCTTCTGCCCGCGGCAGAAAAGGCAGAGGTCACGCTGCTCATCAAGACCACCGGCATCTATTCCGACACAGGCAGACTCCGCGCCCTGATGGACGACTTTGCCAGCGACAGCCTGGCGGCGCTGTGGGATATCCACCACCCCTGCCACGACTGCGGCGAGGATGCCGACACCACCATCAAAAATCTCGGCGCCTACGTACGCCATGTGCATATCCGCGACTCGGACGAGGCGGGCGGCTATACCATCATCGGCGAGGGCAATCTGCCGGTCGATGAGATGATCCGCGCCCTCGGCTCCATCGACTACGACGGCTATATCTCCCTCGTGTGGAAGCCGGAGTGGATCGAGGATCTGGACGACCCCGACATCATCTTCCCCCATTTTGTCAACTATATGGGCCGTTTTGAGAACACCCGCGGCAAGAAAAAGCGCCTTTACCCCAACCACGACGGCACCGGCGAATATGTCTGGAAGAAGGACGAGCTGCTGGATCTGACCTTCTCCCAGGTGCTCGACCGCATGGTGGAGGAGTTCCCCGACCAGTACGCCTTCAAGTACACGACCCTCGACTATACCCGCACGTATGAGGAGTTCCGTGAGGATGTGGACCGCTTTGCCCGTGCCCTGGTCTATCTCGGCGTGCGGCCCGGCAGCAAGGTCGCCGTCTGGGCGACGAACGTCCCGGCCTGGTATATCACTTTCTGGGCCACCGTCAAGCTCGGCGCGGTACTGGTGACGGTGAACACCGCCTACAAAAGCCACGAGGCCGAATACCTCCTGCGCCAGTCCGATACCCACACCCTCGTGATGATCGAGTCGTGCCTTGACTCCGACTACCGCGCCATCATCAACGAGCTCTGCCCCGAGCTCAAGGGCCACGACAAGGACAAGCCTCTGCACTGCCGCAAGCTGCCGTTTCTGAGAAACGTCATCACCGTCGATTTCCGGCAGGAGGGCAGCCTCACCTTCGAGGAGGCCATGGCCCGTTCCGACATGGTGCCGCAGGAGACGGTCAACGCCATGGCCGCCCAGGTCAAGCCCGACGACGTGTGCAACATGCAGTACACCTCCGGCACCACGGGCTTCCCCAAGGGCGTCATGCTTACCCACTATAACGTCATCAACAACGGCAAGTGCATCGGAGACCGCATGGGTCTCTCGACCGCCGACCGCATGATGATCCAGGTGCCCATGTTCCACTGCTTCGGCATGGTCCTGTCCATGACCTCCTCCATGACCCACGGCGCCACCGTCTGCCCGATGCCGTACTTCTCGGCAAAGAGCTCGCTTGCCTGCATCCGCCAGGAGAAGATCACCTGCTTCAACGGCGTGCCGACGATGTTCATCGCCATGTTCAACCACCCGGATTACCGGAAGACGGACTTTTCGCACATGCGCACCGGCATCATGGCGGGTGCCGGCTGCCCGCCGGAGCTCATGCGCCGCGCCGCCCAGCCGGACGAGATGCACATGATCGGCATCGTCTCCGTCTATGGCCAGACCGAGTCCGCCCCCGGCAGCACCATGTCCGCCTGGACCGACTCCATCGACGTGCGCACCGACACCGTGGGCTACGCCTTCCCGCATGTGGAGTGCAAGATCATCGACCCCGAGACCGGGCGGGAGCTCGGCGACAACGAGACGGGTGAATTCTGCTCGCGCGGGTATAATACCATGAAGGGCTATTACAAGATGCCCAAGGCTACCGCGGAGACGGTAGACAGCGAGGGATGGCTCCACTCCGGGGACCTGGCGGTGCGGGATGAAAACGGCAACTACCGCATCACGGGCCGTCTCAAGGACATGATCATCCGCGGCGGTGAGAACATCTACCCCAAGGAGATCGAGGAGTTCATCTACACCCATCCCAAGGTGCAGGACGTGCAGGTCATCGGCGTGCCGGACAAGAAGTACGGCGAGGAGGCCTACGCCGCCATCATCCTCAAGGAGGGCGAGACCATGACCGAGGAGGAGATGCGCAAATACATCACCGACCATATGGCCCGCCACAAGGTCCCGCGCTACATCACCTTTACCGACAGCTTCCCCATGAACGCGGCAGGCAAGATCCTGAAATATAAAATGCGCGAGGACGCGGCAAAAGCGCTTGAGGCAATGCAGCACAATTCGCCTTCGGCATCTTCCGGAAAAACGGCGCCCTGACTTTGCCGCTTCTTCTTGAAATACACAAAGTATTCCTGCGAAAAAGCGTCTTCATCAGAACACCGTTTTTCTCGGAATCTGCTCTTGACGAATTATGCTTTATTGCCCGAATCTTATTTGACAGAACCCCCGGATTTCGTCAAAAAGGCGAAACTCTTTCCATGGATAAGGATTCTCCTTGACAAAAGCATAAAATTGCGGTAATAATTGAGGCAACATTCACAAAGGCTGTGACGAAGACGGCCGAAGGGAAGCGTGTTCAGAGAGCCGACGGACGGTGCGAGTCGGAAACGCCAGCTTCAAGGGCCCATCACTTCCGAGCCGGAGACCTGAAAGGCATCGCTGAGTAAGCGTTTCCCGTTCCGCCCGCGTTAAGGGATAGGGCCTGTTGGGGCCTGAAGCGGCAGCATAAGCTGCAATTTGAGTGGTACCGCGGGATTAACAGCTCGCCTCAAAATTGTTTTTGAGGCGGGCTTTTTTCGTGCGCCCGGCGAGCGCACGTTCTAAAGGGTGAAAGTCCCGAGACCGCCCGGCAGCGGGAAGGTCATAGCCAAAGCCAAGGGTGTCCGTCGTGAGGCGGGATCTGAAGGAAGGCGGCGGCA
>Ga0247611_10008847_pt1 | contig 12281 bp, 11 predicted proteins | sample 177DNAGHGhighgp2_FD_192422 | JGI IMG/M metagenome (GOLD analysis project Ga0247611, IMG submission 192422) | Sheep rumen microbial communities from Palmerston North, Manawatu-Wanganui, New Zealand - 1770 DNA GHGhigh gp2 | ecosystem: Host-associated > Mammals > Digestive system > Stomach > Rumen... | reverse complement strand
TGTATGAAAGATATAAATATAATATAATTAGTATTTAATACTATTTCTTTGTTATTTTTTTAAGATGATATTATGGATAATAAAAAAAGAATATCATTAATTGGGCTAATAATTATTTAACTACTATAAATATACCAAATAGTGTTACTTCGATAGGATATCTAGCTTTTGCTGGAAATCAATTAACAAGTGTTATAATTGGAAATGGAATAACTTATATTGGTGAGGGAGCTTTTACTAAAGATGTAAATTCTAATATCAATTTAGAAACTATTACCATAAATAAATCATGTAGTTATTTAAAGAATAATTTTTTGGGTTATCCATGGCTATCTACTGGAAGTCCTTATAAAGGATTTGGTGGTGTTACAGTATATGGTTCTAATAATGAAGTATATGATGTATTCGAATACAATCCAATTAATTAAAAAAGTTTTGTTTTAAGCCTTAGATTATTAAACTTAGTTTTTTAATTTTATTGACTTGAAATTTTGTAAATAATATTTATAGGTATTTTCATTTATTATTTTTTTTGGTACAATATTTTTATAAATTAGGAGGGGCTATATATGAATGAAGAACAAGTTAGTTATGAAAAAATAATTGAAAAATATGAGCAAAATATAAAGAAAAATAATAGGAAGAAGTTTATTACTATAATCATTTTGTTTATTCCAGTATTAATTTTTATTTTTCCAAAATATAGTTATTTAGACAATTTACTTTTATTATCTTTTTTATTTATTCCATTGCTTGTAATAATAATCTTTGATAGAATAGATATATATTTTTTTATTAAAAATTTAAAATTATATGAAGCAGAAATAAGAGAATATTGTGTATCTGTAAATGATAAAACAATATTTACGAGAAATCATATTATTTATTTTAATTTATTTAAATTTAGGGTTGCAGCTTTTGAAGATATAGTATTGGCAAATACTATTCATATTTATAGTACAGATATCGTTGGCCCTCCTAAAGAAATAGAACAAGCAGTTATAAAATTGAAAAATGGTAAAACTACTCATTTTGTTTTATCAAATAGTCTTAGAAAAATACTTGATAAATATTATTCTGAGGATGAACAGATTTTCAAGAAAGATGATTTTGAAGTAAAACCTAAATCTAAATATATAAAATCACTGTATAATGTTGGTGATTATTATGAAGGATGTTTCTTCTTTCCTTGTTTTAACTCTGATTGTGATATATTTGCCTTTTGTGAACCTGATATTATAGAAAAAACTATTAATTATATTGTTAGAACTAAATATGATTTTTATAAAGAAGCAATTGAAGGAACTGTTAGTTTCTATAATGCATTTTTAAAGGAATATGGTCCAATAGATAATGTACCTATTAGAATTGATGAAAGCACAGTTATGAATTATTTAAAAATGCCTTCTGTAGATATATATCAACCTTCTCCTAATAGTAATACTATATTATTTACAGTTGGTTTTGTTTGTCCTTGGGGGAGCGAACAACGTTTAAAGTGGTGCTTTCAAAATGATAGAAATGTCTATGTTGGAGATGCTAGTGATGTTAGTCCAGATATTGAATATTATATTAATGATACTAAATATAACTATGCTTTAAAAAAACATCCAAAAGAAACTTTGACAGAAGCAGAGTATAGGAATTTAGAAACTAGATTAAAACAAAAAGATTAATATAATAAGAATAATATTATCTATAACTAACATTTTAAGACCATATATAGCTAGAGTAGTAACAATATATTAAAATTTGTGATACGTTTTAAAAAATTAATTTGCAAGATAATTAATTTTTTTATTAGAAAATATGTTATTATAGATATGAGAAATATGAAAAGGAAAAATTATGAATAAACCAAAAATAAAATATGTTGAACATAGTACTTTTAAAGAATGTTTAGATAAAGAATTTTATCAAGTAGAGATAGATGAAAAAGTTAATGATGAAATAGAAATTAAAGATTTAGATTTTAATGAATGTAAGTTTATTAATATTGATTTTAAAAATATTAAATTAAGTAGAGTAGACTTAATTGATTGTATATTTATTAATTGTGATTTATCAAATATAAAATTTGATTTTAGAAGTATTAATCGTGTTATCTTTAAAGATTCTAAATTAATAGGCTGCAGTTTTATTAATTCAAGTATTAGAGATTTAGAAATAGATAATTCTAATTTAGAATATAGTAATTTTAGTGGATCAAGAATTACAGATTTGAAAATTAGTAATAGTAATTTAAGAGATACTAGATTTGTAGATATAGACTTAAAAAAAGTTAGTTTTGATGAAGTAGATTTTGCTAATTCAGAATTCATTGATACTAGTTTAAATAATATAGATTTTAGTAAATGTCGTATTAATAATATTTCAATAGATAATTATTCTCTTAAAGGAATGATTATAAATGAATATGATAGTAAACATTTAATTCATCTTTTAGGAGTAAAAATTAAATAATTTAACTTGATAAGTTATAAAAAATATGATATAACCATAATGTTAGAAGGGTGATTACATGAGTTTTAAAAATATATGTGATGAGATAATTAATAGTCCTAAGTTTAAAAGTTTAGATTATGATTATCATCATGGACTAACTCGCTATAAACATATAATGCATGTTGCAAAAGGAACCTATTATATAAGTAAAATATTAAAATTAGATTATGTTAGTGCAACAAGAGGTGCACTTCTTCATGATTATTTTAATGAAGAAGAATATTTAGATAAAAAGGGATTAGAAATGCCAAGAATACACCCTTTTTTAGCTCTTAATAATGCATTAAAAGAGTATAATTTAAATACAAAAGAAAAAAATATTATTATTAGTCATATGTATCCAATAGGAAAAATTGAACCATTATATATAGAGAGTTGGCTTGTTAGTTTAGTTGATAAAAGTGTTGCAACATATGAATATGCAAGATATAAGTTTAGAGATAAATTTGTTTTAGAATTTATATTTATCTTAAATTTTTTAAGTGTTAAACTGCAATTTTTTGTCTTAATCCTTGAAAAATAATTAATATTTATGTATAATATATTGTAAGGTAGGTGTTAGGATGTATACAAGTATAGATCTTGGAAGTCATTCAATTAAAATAATTGTAAGTAGAAAAGTTGATGATAAGTTTTATGTATTAGCATCTACTAGTGTTCGTAGTTCAGGAATAAAGAAAGGACTTATTAAAGATAAAGAAGCTGCTTTAAATAGTTTAAATGAAGCTTTAAAAAATATTAAGAAAGATTTAGGATTAGAAATAAGTAAAGTTATTGTTAATTTTCCGTTATATAGTTTAAATACATCTATAGAATCTGGAGATATAGAAGTAGATAAAGTAGTTACTGGAGAAGATATTCGTAAAGTAATTAAGAAAACAATTATGACAAGTATTCCAGATAACTTGGAAGTTTTATACCTAGAACCTATTGTATTTGATGTAGATGATGGTATTCAAGTAGTAGATCCCAAAGGACTTGATGCATCTCATTTATCTGTTAGACTTGCAGTTTCAACTATAGATAAAAATAATTTATATGATTATTTAGAATTATTTCAAGAAGCTGGTTTAATAGTTGAAGATATAATTTATGGAATAGTTGGAGATTATACTGAATGTAGTAATCGTGATATTAATAAAAAACTTGGAGTTGTTGTTAATATCGGTTATTCTAAAACAGAAGTTGCTATATTTAATAAAGGTATAATGCTTAAAGGAATAATTTTACCATTTGGTAGTAGTAAAATTGATAAGGATATTAGTTATATTTATAAAATAGAAAGAAGTATTGCATGTTCTTTAAAAGAGAATTTTGCTAATGCTAGTTATAGTTATGCAGATAAGAATGATCTTGTTGAAGTTGATACAATTAGTGGTGAAAAAATAACAATTAATCAGTTTGAAATTAGTCAAGTTATAGAAGCAAGATTAAAAGAAATAATAAAAAGTGTAAAGAATGAGATAAATAACTTAACAAATAGAGAGATTAGTTATATAATTATAACTGGTGGTATAACTAATTTATCTGGATTTCCATATCTTATGGAAAATGAATTTAGTTATGAAAAAATAATATGTAATATTACACCTATTGGTATTAGAAGTAATATATATTCTACTAGTTATGGAATAATTAAATATACAGATAAAAAAATGAATTTTAGAGAAATAGATTATTCTATGTTTGAAAAAAAGGACATAGATGAATTAGCAACGAAGAAAGAGAAGGTAAGTGATAAAAACCCTTTAATTGAAAAATTCAAAACTTACCTTGAAAATTAAGGAGGATTGATTAAATGCTAAGTGGATTAGAAATGGATCAGATGGCTAAAATAAAAGTTATAGGTGTTGGTGGAGGCGGAGGAAATGCTGTAAACCGCATGATTGAAACAGGTGTAAAAGGTGTTGAATTTATTGTAGCTAATACTGATTATCAAGTTTTATCAAAGTCGAAGGCTGATGTAAAAATTCAATTAGGTAAACAACTAACCGATGGATTAGGTGCAGGTGGAAAACCTGAAATTGGAAGAGAATCAGCCGTTGAATCTAAAAAAGAAATTGAAGAAGCTTTAAAAGGCGCTGATATGATATTTATTACTTGTGGAATGGGTGGAGGTACTGGAACAGGAGCAGCCTCTATTATTGCAGAAATTGCGCAAGCTTTAGGAGCACTTACAGTTGCTATAGTAACAAAACCATTTACGTTTGAAGGTAAACGTCGCATGGAAAATGCTATGCAAGGTCTTGAAGAGTTAAAAAAACATGTTGACACCTTAATTGTTATTCCAAATGATAGATTAAGAGAAATTATTGATAAGCAAACTCCACTTCTTGAAGCATTCAAAGAGGTAGATAATGTACTTCGTCGTGGTGTTCAATCAATATCAGATTTAATAGCAGTTGTTGGACTTGTTAACTTAGACTTTGCTGATGTCAAATCAGTTATGGAGAAATCTGGAAATGCTATAATTGGTATTGGTATTGGAATGGGTGAGGATAGAGCTATTGAAGCTGCAAAGCAAGCTGTTTCTAGTCCTTTACTTGAGACTTCTATTACAGGAGCAACTGATGCTATTATAAATATTACAGGTGGTGTTAACTTAACTTTATTTGAAGCGGAACAAGCTGCTGAAGTTGTACGTAATGCTTCTAATAATGATATAAATACAATCTTTGGATCAGTTATCAATGAAAATTTAACTGATGAAGTAATTGTTACAGTAATTGCAACAGGATTTGATAAAGCTAAAAAACAAAATGTTATTTATGATCAACAATCTGAATCAAAGCCTGAAAAAGAAATAACTATTATGGACGATGATGACGAAGAAGATGATTCAGAATATGATTTTCCTCCATTTTTAAGAAATAGAAATTTTTAGAAAATAAAAGAAAAATAGCAAAAACTATTTTTCTTTTTTCTTAAATATACTTAATAATTTTCCAACTAATAAAATAATATTATCACTTTTTCTTGTTGCAAATTTCTTACCTAAGGCTTTTCCGACAACTGTTGTACTAGAAATAATACTTGCTATTATAAGTGCACTAATAGTATTATCAATTCTAAATATACTTGATAATCTAATAGCTATCATAGCACCCATAGATCCAGATATAATCCCACAAATATCTCCAATTACGTCATTACAAAAATTGGCAATATTACTTTTGTTTTTTATTAATTTTATGCTTTCTTTACTTCCTCTTACTTTATATGAAGCCATTGAATGAAAATTAGCTTCGTTAGCAGTTAGAATACTAGTTCCAATTATATCGAATAATATTCCAAGTAATGTTATTAATACTGTTATTATAATTAAAATTACTAGATTAGAATTATTAGATATATAGTTAGACGATCCTGATACTATTAAAGTAATAAAAAAAGTGAAAAGAAAGACTTTAATTATCCAATTATCACTTTTCATAAACACATCCTAAGAACTTTTTTGTGGTATACTATAAATTAATTTTACGGCTTGAGGTCGAGTAGATTTTCTCTGATTTCTACCTTCTGTTACCATCCGGCAGTTTCCTTTTAAAGAAATCAATCAAAAGTTACCTTAATGATCACTCGATCACCACTTAGTCCGCACTCCAATCCTTATAGTACAAACATCCTAGAGGTTTTCCCAAACAAACACTAAATATTTTTATTCGCTTTTGCAATTGCTTTTTCAATCGCTATCCCAAACAATCACTCACGACATATGCGTTATAAATTACGATGCAATTTAAGGATAACTTTATATGCCATTATAAATTCTCCTTAAATTTTAAATTATATAAACACCCTTCTTTGGGCAAGAAAAGCATATTATATAAAGTATCATTTAGCACAATTAATGGATTTTTAGCCCCATCTTCGAATATTTTTGTTTGACTAGAATAATGCACCACACAATAAGAAATTATATCATATTTTATATAAAAAGTCAAATATCTAGAAAAATATTATATACTTAATTCTATGCATATGTGGTATAATAATGCTGTGATTGTTATGAAAAAAAAGTTTATTAGTGAAATATTATCTCCTGTTGGTAATATGGATGCTTTTTATGCAGCAATTGAAGCTGGATCTGATGCAGTATATCTTGCTGGAAAAATGTTTGGAGCAAGAGCTTTTTCTAATAATTTTACTAATGAAGAATTAGTCTATATTATTAATTATGCTCATTCTTTTAATGTTAAAGTATATATAACTTGTAATATATTAATATTCGAAAGAGAAGTAGAGTCTTTTATAAAATTTATTAGATTTTTACATCAAAATAATGTTGATGCTGTAATAATGCAAGATTTAGGAATGATTGATTTAGTTCATAAAAAATTTCCTAATTTAGAAATCCATGGTTCTACTCAAATGCATATTCATAATTTAGATGGTGCACTAGTTGCAGAAAAATTAGGGTTAAAAAGAATAGTTTTAGCTAGAGAAACTCCTTTTGAAGTAATTAAAGAAATTAAAGAAAAAACTAATTTAGAAATAGAAATATTTGTTCATGGGGCATTATGTGTTTCTTATTCTGGAGAATGTTATTTTGCAAGAAGTATAGGTCCTAGAAGTGGTAATCGTGGTACTTGTTCTGGATGTTGTCGTCTTCCATATGATTTGCTTGATAAAAATAATAATGTTTTGAATGATAATAAATATCCTTTAAGTATGAAAGATTTAAAGACTATTGAAAATTTAGATAAATTAATTGATATTGGAGTAGATAGTTTTAAAATAGAAGGAAGAATGAAAAGTAAAGAATATGTTTACTATACAACTAAGTTATATAAAGAAACAAGAGATAACTATTTATTAAATAAAAAAATGATTATAAATACTAGTTATTTAGAAAAATTAAATAATATTTTTACAAGAGGTTATACTAAAGGATTTATTTTTCATGATAATGAAGTTACTAATGATATATTTCCTAATCATCAAGGTGTTTTAATTGGTAAAGTAATAAAATCTCATAATAAAGTAATTAATATAAAATTAGATAAAGATATATCAATTCATGATGGACTTAGAATAATAAATAATAATTTAGAATATGGTTTAATTATTAATGAATATAAATTAAATAATAATATACTAACTATAAAAGTAAATAAAGATATTCCAATGAATAGTTTAGTATATAGAACTTATTCTTATAAAATAGATAAAGAAGTAGAAAATATTATTTCTACTAAAGAAAGAAAAGTTCTAATTAAATTTATATTAAATTTAAAAGAAAATAAACCATTAGAATTAATAGTATCAGATTATCAGAATGAAATTTCTTTAACTAGTGATATACCAAGTATTTCTTTAAATCATGAAATAACTAAAGAAGTAATTAAAGAAAAATTAGAAAAAGTAAATAATACGATTTATAAAATTAATGAATTAGAAATAAATTTAGATAATAAATTATTTATTCCAATTAGTAAAATAAATAATATTAAAAGAGAAATATTAGATTTACTAACTAAGAAAAGAATTAGTACTTATCAAAAAGATTTTAAAGAATTAGATTATTTAAAAGAAATACCTGATTATAAGAAGAATAATATTTATACAATATACACTAATAATAAAAATAATATAAGTGATAAATATAATATAGTTTATTCTGATAATTTAGATAATACTATTATTAAAATACCTAAAGTAATAGATAATTATAATAATTATGATATAAATAAAGAATATTTAGTAGGAGAAATTGGATCTTTAAATAAATTAAAAAATATAATAACGGATTATTCTTTTAATGTAACTAATTCATATACAGTAGCATTACTTCATAGTTTAGGAGTTAAAAGAGTAACTTTATCTATTGAACTTATTGATTCTGATATAAAAGATTTAATTGATAATTATAGAAATAGATATCATAAAAATCCTAATTTAGAATTAATAATAAAAAATAAAATAGAAGTTATGGTTATAAAAAATAATTTATTTAAATATGGGAAAGTATATTATTTAAGAGATAGATTTAATAATAAATATCGAGTTATCAAGAAAAATAATTATTTTTATATTTATGATTATAAATACTCTATTAGAGAAAATAATGATAATTATTATTTTAATATGGGTATTAATTATTTAAGAGAGGAGATTATTGATGAGTAAAATAGATATAAAGAGAATGATGGAATTAGAAAGAATAGCAAAAAATTATGAAGAGGTTGAAATTAATAATATTGATGAAATAAATTATTTAAAAAGAGTTTATAAAATGCCATATAATTTAATATATGCTGCTATTGATTATTATAATGAAAATTGGATAAAGATTAATAAACATGAATTAATGACAAGTTTAATAATATCTTTTCATACAAATGAAGAAGATTTAAAACAAAGAATAGAAGATGTAAAAAGAATAATTAAATATAAAGAAAGAGAAAGTAATAATAGATTAAAAGACCAAAAAAGAATGATAAAAAGATTGAATAATTATTAATAAAGTAGTATATATGAATGGACCGTGTTTAAATACTTTATTACTAAGAATAATATATTATAGTAATATTATTATTAAGATTTTAAGATTCTTAATACCTATTTTATTAATTATCAAATTAGTAATGGATATTTCTAAAAAAATAATTGATCCTGAAGATGATAAATTTAAAAAGAATATTGTTAAAAGACTTATTTTGGCTTTTATTATCTTTATTATTCCAACTTTTGTAAGTTTGTTTTTATCTTTATCATATAAATTATTTAATATTGATATTAATTCTAATTTGCGATTATGTACTGAATTTGCTAATCTAGAATATATTAATATGATTGAAGAAGAATATACTTCGAAAGAAACAGAGTTATATTTAAATAATCAAACTAAATATAAATCTAATTATTTAAAATATGCTGAAGCTATAAGAAATATGGTTAAAGCTAAACAGGTATTAAATGGAGTAGGAAGTAATGCTAATAATAGTAATATGATTAAGTGTGGAAGTGGATCAAGTTATAATACGGGTTTATTTAATGCTGTTAGAAGTGCTGGATATAAAACAAGAGAAGGAGTTGTAGCAGCAGCACTATATTTATCAAGTTATATTGATGTTCATATTCCTTATTTTTGGTCAGGAGGTCATTTACACTCATATAATGGTTATCAAGATAAGGGTGATAATTTTATTGGTGTACCTAATAAATGGGGATGTAATGTTAAAATGCAATTTGGAGGAACATCACTTCAAAAAAACGGAACAAATTATCCATTTGGAATAGATTGTAGTGGTTTTGTTAATTGGGCTATTATGAATGGAGGATATTATACTGGAAGTAGTTCTCAAAGAGCAGTGATTGCAACTAAAACATCAGTTCCAACTGGTTTAGAAGGTATTAAATTAACATCAGTAACAGTTGCTAAAGCAAGAGGTAAGATTAAACCTGGAGATATTCTTTTAGATCTGGTCATGTTGGAATGGTAGTAGAAGTAAAAGATGATTATTTTATGGTTGCAGAAGAAAAAGGTTATAAATATGGATTAGTTGTAACAAAAGTAAAATATAATAAGTTTACACATATTTTATTAATGGATAATTTTTATGCTAATTATAAAAAAAATAGTCCATTATGGAGTGGATTTAAATAAAATAGTTTACAAAAACTATTTTTTTATTTATAATTAAAATAGAGGTAAGATATGGATTATACTAAGGAATATTTAAAATATAAAAGAAATAAAAAAATAAAAGGAATATTTATAGGTATTGGTATACTATTAATTGCTATAATTGGTTCAACTTATGCATTCTTTACTTATTCTAAATCACTTCAAGCTTTTACTTTAACTAGTTCTGGAATAACAGCATCATTTGGGGGTGGTACTAATCAAATTAATATAACTAATGGATATCCTATAAGTGATGAATTTGCTCTACAAAATCTTAATCAACTAGATTATATAGATTTTACTATATCAGGAAATGTAGAAGATGAAGATCAAGGATTAACATATGAAATATATTTAACAGAAAAAGATTCTAATACATTGGATCCAAATTATATAAAAATATATTTAACAGATGAAAATGGTCAAATGATAAAAACTCCTAAAGTATATAATTATTTAGATAATACTTCTTATTCCAGAGATGCATCTTTGGGAAAACTAATATATAATGAAAATGGAGTTTCTGGTAATTATACTAAATCTTTTAGAATCTATGCTTGGATAGATAAAGATTATGAACAAAATGAAGTATCCCAAGAATTCAGTTTTTATGTAAATTTATATGCTTATAATGATGAAAATAAAGAGGGATCAATTCTAATTCAAAATAAAATAGCTCAGTTAAAAAAGGAAAATCCATCATGTAATTATGTTGTTGAAGACTACGATACAAATGATGAATTAGAAGCAACATATTTATCAGGACCAGCACCAGGAAAAGGAGACTGTGCAATTGACTTTAATTATGTCTGGTGGAGTGGCAAGATGTGGAGGATAACAGCCATCTACCCAGATGGCGCGATGAAAATGGTAACAGATAATAATATAACCACCATTTCCTATAATCCTAGAGATAATCTTACTTATTATGATAAGCAAACAGGAGCAAAATCATATGTGTTTCAGTGGTTAAATGAAGACTTTTTAGATACTTTGTATTATCAAGGAGAAAATGTAATAGATAAAACTAAATATTGGAATTTTGCATTGACTGAATTTGATGGATATTATAACAATAATAAACTTCCAGTATCTGATGAAACTACAGTAATTACATCAATTTCTCCAGTCGGATTATTAAATAGTTATGAATATTATAAAAGTTATCAAAATACAACGCTTGAAATAGGTTATTTAAATATAGGTTACTACTCAATGTTAATTGATACTGAGAATTATTATAATGATTCTGTTCACGTTAGAGTTGCTCTATTTGGGAATGTCTATATAATAGGTAACGACAACACCCCTATGGGGATTAGACCATCTGTCTTTTTAAAACCTCAAATTACTTTCTATGGAAACGGAACTAAACAAAATCCGTATAGATTAACTTATGATTATGATACAGCCACGATTAATTACGATTTGATAAATACAAGACATAGTGGCGAGTATGTAAAATTATCAAAAAATGGTACAGAAGAGCTATTTAGAATTGTAGATGTTGAAGATAATAAAACTAAAATAGTTAGTGTGAATTATGCAGATAATGGGATAAAAAATAAATTTGGAACGGCAATGCCTGGAAATAGTTTATGGGGTGGAGGTACTACTACAGGTGAAGGTACATGGTACACATATTTAAATAATGTTTATTTGCCAAATTTAATTGAAACATACGGTAATATTTTCGATAGTTCAATCTACTTTTTTGGAGTAAGTGGTATTAATTATAAATTGAGTATTTGTGCAAGTGCAACAACAGATACAACGAAACAATGCGAAAAAAATTTAATGAATGGAATATTTAAAGTAGGTCTTCTGCGGTATGGAGAGATGTTTGCAACGCAGCAGGGAAGCGGGAGTGGAACATCAATTGCAATGTGGTTAATGAGTCGAAATACTTATGCTAATACTTGGATGGTTGATGAAACTGGTTTTGGAAATATTGTTGATTATAATTATTTTGCGACTACTGAAAGAGTTGCTCGTCCAACGCTTCATTTAAAACCATCTGTTAAAATATTAAGTGGGTCTGGTACAGAACTTGATCCATATATAGTTGGTTAATTAAAAAGTACTTGTCAAAGAAGTACTTTTTGTGTTATAATACCATAGTTTAAAAAAAGGGAAGTGGAATTAT
>Ga0247611_10008846_pt1 | contig 12282 bp, 1 predicted proteins | sample 177DNAGHGhighgp2_FD_192422 | JGI IMG/M metagenome (GOLD analysis project Ga0247611, IMG submission 192422) | Sheep rumen microbial communities from Palmerston North, Manawatu-Wanganui, New Zealand - 1770 DNA GHGhigh gp2 | ecosystem: Host-associated > Mammals > Digestive system > Stomach > Rumen ... | reverse complement strand
GCTCTGTGACAGGCCAAAGGGGGCGACGGGCTGGGTAACGAGGACGGTGAGGATGACGTTCTCGCCCGTGGCGTTGTCGGTGACGCTGACGGTGGTCGCACCCACCACATTGGCGGTGACGGTGATTGTCTCGCCATTGAGGACACACGTCACGACGCTGGAACCGGCATCCAGGGTGTAATCACCACTGCCGTTGAGGATGTTGACCGATTGCTGCTGGCCAGGCTCCATGGTGAGCACCGTGCTCGACAGACCAAAGCGCAACGGGTTGTCCACATCCTCGACCAGACGCAGACCGTACTGGCTGGAGGTTGCCGTGGGGGCATAGTAGATGCGATAAGACACACGACAGGACCGGGCTGCCGAATTCCACGATCCGCCACGCATGATGCGCTGTGAGCCCGATACTGGTCCATTGGGATTCACTTGAGAGCCCTCGGCATAGGCACCATACCAGTCCTGGCACCACTCCATGACGTTACCGCTCATGTCGTGGATGCCCAGTTCGTTGGGAGCCTGCTTGCTGCCCACGACGTGGGTCGCGCTGCTGGCGTTGCCGCTATACCAGGCGACGTTGCCAATGGTATTGCTGCCCGCATACTTGTACCCCAGGCTGCGTGCGCCGCCACGGGCGGCATACTCCCACTCGGCCTCGGTGGGCAAGCGGTAATGCTTGCCAGTCTTCTCGTTGAGCTTGGCGATGAACAGCTGGCAGTCCTCCCACGAGACGTTATCGACTGGCAGTTGCAAGTTGCCCGTAAAGGTGCTCGGGTTGCTGCCCATGACGTTGAGCCACAACTGTTGTGTCACCTCGATGTTGGAGATCTTGAAGTCGTTGAGGGTGACAAGGTGGACGGGTTTCTCCCTGGCATAGGCATCGGTGCCCTGCTCATCGGTACCACCCATCTTGAAGGTGCCGCCGCGCACATAGATCATCTCGAATGCAGCACCATCGACATCCTCGGGCTCAGTGGTGCCCGCAGGCTCGACCACGGTGACCGAGATGACCTTGGGTTCCTGTGCCACGTTGTCCAGCACGGTGATGGTGGTGTGGCCCGCCTTGAGTGCCGATACCGACAGCTTGTCGCCATCGACCACATAGCTCACGATGCCGTTCACGCTGCTCGAGACGGTGTAGCTGCCACTGCCATTGATGATGGAGACGCTGCGGTTGTCGCCGACTTCCATCCACAGGGTCTGGCGCGAGAGAGCCAGGCAATAGGAATAAGGACGCTCCAGGGCGACGCGCAGTCCCGGCAAGGTCTGTCCAAAGCCGCCCGCCGAACGAGCCGACCCGCTGCAATCGGTGGCCGAGCTGGTCCATCGTCCGCCACGCACCACGTGCTGGCTACCCGTCACGGGTCCCAGGGGACTGAACGCCGGCTGGTCACTATAGGGCCCATACCAATCCTGACACCACTCATCCACGTTACCGCTCATGTCATAGAGCTTGCGCTCATTGGCCCGCTTGGTGCCCACAGCATGGGTCGTGCCGCCGCTGTTGCCCACATACCAGGCCACCGAGCTTGCCGAGTTGCCCCCGGCAAACTTGTACCCCTTGCTGCCACGAGCGCCACGAGCGGCATACTCCCACTCGGCCTCGGTGGGCAGGCGGAACGGCATCTCAAAGATGTCACTCAATCGAGCGACAAACTGCTGCGCCTCGTCCCATGTGATATTATCCACAGGCAGCTGCAAGTTGCCCTTGTTCACACTGTTATTGTAGCCCATGACGGCCTGCCACAGCTCCTGGGTCACCTCATACTTGCCGATGCCGAATTCAGGCACCATGGAGCGATGCACGGGTGACTCGTCGGCACCGGCCGACCCCGCCTGCTCGTCGGTAGCCCCCTGGTCAAAGGATCCACCGTTGATGAAGCGGATCCAGAAGGTGATGTTGCGGTACTTGTAGGGCACCTCACTCTCGTTGACGATGACCGTGATGATGGTCCACACGCCCGAGGTGTTGTCCTTGACATTGACCGTCGATGTTCCCACCTGGAGACCCGTAAGCGTCAAGGTGGAGCCCGACAGACTGTAGCTGACGATGCCTCCACCGCCAGCGGCCACATAGTTGCCGCTGCCGTTGACGATGCCCACGGTGGTCTGTTCGCCCACCTCGAGCTCAACGACACGGTGGGTGACCACCATCAAGCCGTCGGAGCCCGAACTGCTGGCATCGCGGGCCAGTCGCAGGCCGATGCGGCTGTCACAATAGTCCTGCGAGCGGCTGGCACGGCTAGCCACGCGGCAAGCCGCTGCATCGCCGTCCCATGCACCGCCACGCACCACACGGGTTGACACAGCCCCGTCGGGATTGGGTCCAACGGGATTCCGTTGATTGTCAGCATCATAAGCGCCATACACATCCTGACACCACTCGGCCACATTGCCGCTCATGTCATAGATGCCCAGCTCATTCTTGGTCTTGAGGTTGACGTTATGGGCCGTGCTGCCGCTGTTCACAGCATACCAGGCCACATTGCCAATGGTGTTGCTGCCTGCATACTTGTAGTTCTTGCTCTTGCCCGCACCACGAGCGGCAAACTCCCACTCGGCCTCGGTGAGGAGGCGATACTGGCGGCCCGTCATGTCGTTCAAGCGGTTGATGAACTCCTGGCAGTCCTCCCAGGTAACCTGCTCGACAGGCAAGCGGTCGCCCTTGAAGTGGCTGGGGTTGCTGCCCATGACACGCTTCCACAGGGCCTGGGTCACCTCGGTCTCACTGACGTAGAAGCTCGACAAGGTCACCAGGTGCGACGGATTCTCATCGCTGGCCGCATCACTGCCCTGCTCGCTGGTAGCCCCCATGGCAAAGGTGCCACCCGGGACGTAGATCATCTTCAACATGCCATCCAATCCTGGCGTGGGATCCACTTCATCGTCGGGATCATCGTCGGGCAACGGCACGACGGGGTTGCGGACGATGACCGTGAGCGTCTTGTGCTCGTGTGACACATTGTCCATGACCTGAAGGACGGTGCGTCCCTCCTTGAGGCCCGTCAACGAGATCTGTTCACCATCGACCACATAGCTCGCCACGCCCGGCTTGGAGCTGTAAATCGTGTAGCTGCCACTGCCGTTGTAGATGTCCACGGTGCGGCTGCCGCCCACCTTGAGCCATACGATGCTGCGTGAGAGCCCGAACCAATAGGAATAGGGCCGCTCGAGGGCGATGCGCACTCCCGGTAAGGTCTCACCGAATCCGCCCGCCGATCTCGCCGACACACGGCAAGTGGTTGACGGAGTGTCCCATCGTCCTCCACGGGCAACATGATACTGTGCCGAGTCAGGACCAACAGGGTCAAAGACCGGCTCGGCACTGTAAGCCCCGTACCAGTCCTGACACCACTCGTCCACATTACCACTCATGTCGTAGAGCCACTCACTGTTGTGTGCCTTGGTCGCCACGGGATGGGTCGTGCCGCCGCTGTTGAGCGAATACCAGGCTACCGAGCCCACGGTGTTGCTGCCAGCATACCTGTAGGAGGAGCCATAGCGTCCTCCACGTGCGGCATACTCCCACTCGGCCTCGGTGGGCAGGCGGTAAGGCTTGTCCAGCAGGTCACTCAAGCGAGCGACAAACTGCTCGGCCTCCTCCCAGGTGACATTGTCCACCGGCTGCTGCACGTTGCCCGTGTTCACACTGGGATTATAGCCCATGACAGCCTGCCACAACTCCTGGGTCACCTCGGTCTCGCCAATGCCAAACGAGGGCACCAGCGTGCGATGAACAGGCGACTCGTCGGCCGCGGCAGTGCTACCCTGCTCGCTGGTGGCACCCATGTCAAAGGCACCGCCACTGATATAACGGATCCAGAAGGTGATGGTCTTGTACTCATGCTTTTCACGAGGCTGCCTAACGATTACCGTGAGTACCGTTCTGGCCAGCGTCGTGTTGTCCTTGATGTTGATAGTGGTGGTGCCCACCTGTTGCCCGGTCACCGTGAGCACTGAGCCCGACAGCTGGAAGCTGGCAATGCTGCCTCCACCCGTTGCCGTGTAGTCGCCCGTGCCATGCTTGATGTCAACCGTAGCCTGCTCGCCCACGTTGAGGTACAGTACCCTGGGATCTACCGACAGCGGAGCACCTGCCGCTGCATCCATGGCCAGACGCAGACCCACATTGGTAGCCATGTAGTCCTGGGCACCACTCAAGCGACGAGCCACACGGCAATCAGACAGTGCGCCATCCCAAGCGCCACCGCGCATCACACGGTTGACCGTGCCGCCAGTGAACTCAGGATCGGGTCCCACGGGGTTGAACAGATTGTCGGCACTATAGGGGCCATAAACATCCTGGCACCATTCCCAGACGTTACCACTCATGTCATAGATGCCCAGTTCATTGGCATTCTTCTTGGCCACCTCGTGGGTAGTGCTGCCACTGTTGCCCTTGTACCAGCCCTGATTGGAGACCGTGTTGGCTCCCGCATACTTGTAGCCCATGGACAGTCGTCCGCCACGAGCGGCATATTCCCACTCGGCCTCGGTCACCATGCGGTAGTTGCGTCCCGTCATCTGGTTCAACCGCCTGATGAACTCCTGGCAGTCTTCCCAGCTCACCTGCTCGACAGGCAGTTTCTCGCCCTTGAAGTGGCTGGGATTGCCACCCATGACGCGCTCCCACAGCCGCTGCGTCACCTCGGTCTGGCTGATGTAGTAGTTGGAGACGGTAACCTGGTGGAGCGGCAATTCGTCGGCCGTCGAGCTACCCTGCTCACTGGTAGCACCCCTGACAAAGGTTCCACCCTGCACATAGATCATGTTGGGCTCATTGAACAATTCATCAGGACCAGGCACCACGCCACCGCTGTCAGGCCTGTAAACGATGACCGTGAGCCATGCTGTGGCCATGGTGATGTTGTCCACCACCCTGACATCGGTCGTGCCCACCGTCAATCCCGTTAGTGCCAGTGACTCGCCATTAATGAGGCAACCAGCGATGGCCGGATTATTATTGTATAATGTGTAACTGCCGCTGCCGTTGAAGATTCTCACGGTGCGCTGTCCGCCCACGGGAATCCTGATGACACGCTCGGACAACGTCATCCTGTAGTGGTAGTCGGGCGAGGGTCCGGGGTTAACAGTATCAGTGACCGCATCCATGGCCAGGCGGAGTCCCGTACCCACGTAGTTGGCACCCGACTGGCGCGAAGCGCTGCGGGCCTTGACACGGCAAGGCTGCTGGGAGTCCAAATAGCACCCACCGCGCAACACGCGATCGGTACCGGTTTCAGAACCGGTGGGGTTGTACTGGATGCTCATGGGATAAGCGCCATACCAGTCCTGACACCACTCACGCACGTTGCCGCTCATGTCGTAGATACCCTTCTCGTTGGCCTGCTTGGCAGCCACCCGTTGTGCGCCATAGCCAGCGGTGCCGATCTGTTGCGAGGGCATATTGTCCCAGTACCACGCTACCGCGCTAGTAGAATTGCTGCCGGCATAGTTATAGCCCCTGCTGCGGTTGGCACCCATGGCGGCATATTCCCACTCGGCCTCGGTAGGCAAGCGGTATTGACGGCCCGTCTTCTCGTTGAGGCGAGCGATGAATTCCTGGCAATCCTCCCAGCTCAGTCCCTCGACAGGCTTGTGCAGGTCGGCGGCCTTCCAGTTGATGGGATAATCCATTGCCCAGCGCCACATCAGGTTAGTGACCTCGGTAGAACCGATATAGTAGCTATTGAGCGACACATAGTGGGCAGGCGATGCTCCAGGCAAGCCATCATGCCCCATGACAAAGGCCCCGGCGGGGATATAAATCATGTCAAATTTCACGCTATCGTCGAGCACGACGTTGCTGGGCGGCGTCGGCTCCACGACGATTGCCGTGACCAGGGTGTAGGCATTCTTGTCATTGTCCTTGACGATGACATCCTCGATGCCCACCGCCTTGCCCGTGAGCGTGAGGGTATCGCCATCGACATCGGCAAGGACATACTGCTCGCTATTGATTACCGAGTAGTTGCCCGAGCCGTGCAGGATGGACAGGTTGACCTGCTCACCCACCTCGAGCGTGACCACCGAGCGCGACACTCTGAATCGCGGCTTCACGTCACCGCCATCACCACCCGGTCCGCCAGGACGATTGTCCATGTCCTGGGCATCCATGGCCAGTCGCAGGCCCAGGAAATCTTGCCTCTCGGATGGTGCACGGGTCCCGCGAAATGAAACTTGGCAACAAGTGTAATCACTCGCCCAGCATCCACTTCTCCACACACGCTTGCTACCAGAATAGGGGCCGACGGGGTTGGATTGCGGATTGGCCGAATAGCCGTCAAACCAATCCAGGCACCACTCACCCACATTACCACTCATGTCATAAAGATTGAGTTCGTTGGGAGCCTTGAGCATGCCATGATGCGTCTGATTGCCCGAATTACCCGAATACCAGCCCACCTCATCCATGCTGTTACTGCCGGCAAAGCGGTAACCGCCGCTGTGGGTGCCGCCGCGGGCGGCAAACTCCCACTCGGCCTCGGTGGGCATGCGGAAGTTGAGGCCCGTCATCATATTGAGCCGCGCGATAAAGCGCTGGCAGTCATACCACGAAACCTGTTCCACGGGTTTGTACAAGTCATCGCTAAAACCGCTAGCGGGAGTGAACCTACTGGGGTTATGTCCCATCACAGCATACCACAGGTGCTGAGTGACCTCACGGTTGCAGATGTAATAGGACGACAGCGAAACCTGGTGAACGACCTCGTTATGGTCATTCTGCAGGGGTTGTTGCTCGGGGGTTGCGCCCATGTTGAAGGTGCCGCCCTTGACGTATTCCATCCAGATGGTATCGTTCAGCACCGGAATCTGCACGGCAGGACGCCGCTGCGTGACAATCACGGTGACAAGGGCCTGAGCCCCGGTATCATTATCCTTGACCACGACAACTGTTGAGCCCTCGCTGAGGCCCGTCAACGACAAGGTCTCCACCGTTGTCTCACAGTCCACGATGCCGTTGTCATAGGTCAAGGTGTAATCACCACTGCCGTTGAAGATATTGAGCACACGCTGCTCGCCCACTTCCATGCGCACCAGGTATCTGGACAGGCCAAAGCGGTGATTGCCCGGCATATCCATGGCCAGGCGCAATCCCAGCCCCGTAGAAGACGTTGTGGGAGCCGAATAGCTGCGATAAGACACACGGTTCATCCTGGCACCATAGGACCAGTTGCCGCCACGCGTCACATGGGTGGAGCCCGAGTCGTAACCCGTGGGGTTGACACCATGACCGGTCGTATAGACGCCATACCAGTCCTGGCACCACTCCATGACGTTGCCCGTCATGTCATAGATGCCCAACTCGTTGGGCAACTTGCCGGCGACAGGATGTGTCGTCCTGTCACTGTTGCCCGAGTACCAGGCGACATCGTCGATGACGTTGCCGCCAGCAAACTTAAATCCCTGGCTGAAAATGCCACCGCGGGCGGCATACTCCCACTCGGCCTCGGAGGGCAGGCGATAATCATGTCCCGTGAGTTCATTCAGGCGGTCCAGGAACTCCATGCAGTCCACCCACGACACGCGCTCGACGGGTCGATTCATGTCGCCCTTAAAGCCACTGGGATTAGAGCCCATCACAGCGTTCCACAGCGCTTGGGTCACCTCGGTCTCGCCGATGGCATAGTTGGCGAGCGTGACATGATGGGCAGGCGATTCATTACTGTAAGCGTCGCTACCCTGCTCGGTAGTGGCACCCATCTTGAAGATTCCGCCCTCGACATAGATCATGTTGAACGACACGCCATCCACATGGTCGGGGTTCCACCTCACAGGCTTGTACACGATGACCGTGAGATGGGTCTTGTCACCGGTGAGGTTGTCCTTGACGATGACTGAGGTTGTTCCCACCTTGAGTCCCCTGAGCATGAGGCTCTCATGGTCGATGCGACAATCCACGATCTGGTTGTCACCGTTATAGACCGTGTAGCTGCCGCTGCCATTCAGGATATCCACAGTGCGCTTCTCGTCCACCTTGAGATAGACAATCTTGTCACTGAGCATGAACCAGCTCGAGTAAGGCGCATCCATGGCCAGGCGGAATCCCATGGTGGGTCCGCTGGCATCCTGGGGCTGGCTATTGCGGGATGACACGCGGCAATTGGCGGCAATGTTCATCCAGCTGCCGCCACGCAATAGCCTTGCCGAGCCCGTCTCGGGGCCCAGCGGATTGAGGACATAGTCGGGGGCATAGGAATCGGACCAATAGTCCTGGCACCATTCCCACACATTGCCACTCATGTCATAGATCTTCAACTCGTTGGGCGAGAGGTCGGCAACGATGTGCGCCCGCCCAGTGCTATTGGAGTCATACCATCCCACTGAAGCCAACGTGTTGCTGCCGGCATAGACATAGCTGTGCCGATTGCGGCCACCGCGCGCAGCCAGTTCCCACTCGGCCTCGGTGGGCAGGCGGTAGCGTCGCCCGGTGAAGCGATTGAGCCTGAGGATGAACTCCTGGCAGTCTTCCCAAGTGACATCGGTAACAGGCAACATGCGGCCCTTGACCTTGCTGGGATTACCTCCCATGACAGCCTGCCAGAACTCCTGAGTAACCTCGGTCTGCCCGATGTAGAAGGGATATTGCTTCACCTGGTGTGCTTCATACTCGCTGGCCGTGGCATAAGGAGCCTGCTCATCGGTAGCACCCATCATATAGGTGTCGCTGCGCACATACACCATGTTGTAAATGAAGTTAAATCCCGGTACCGGATCCAGGTCATCGGGTTCATATAACAACATGTCGATGAGGTCAACGACATCGGCAATGTTCACCACTCCATTCACATTGACATCTCCGTCCACCGAGTCGAAATCATAATTCAACAGCGCATCAATCAGGTCAGACACATCAGCGATGTTGACGTCTCCATCCCTATTGACATCCCCATTCCACTCAACTGGACATTCCCAGACGTAACCAGCCCATGCAGGCATGGCCATAGCCAACAGCATGGCCAGCAACAAGCAATACCGCTTGCACAGCAACACATTTTTCATCATTTTATTAATAATTGGAGGTTAACATTATTTATTTGCTACAAAAATACATTTTTTCACTTATATCCATGGTAAAACATTAATATTTTAACATATCATTAACAATCCTAGGATTATTGGTAACTATTCAGCGAATCATCTGCCGAAAAATCTCTCGCTAAGTCGCAATAACGCTAAGTTTTTAATTATAAACGACTTCTGATCATTAACTTGCCATCGATTATTGGCGGTAGTTATGAATAACTACTCATGAAATGGCCACAATTAATCATCATAGTAAATTGATAATAAATGACTTAGTGACTTTAGGCCTTAGCGTGGGGCTCTATTCGCTGAATAGTTACGATTTTTGGGAACTTTCAAGCACCCATAACACAAATACCAGTTGCGTCACGATGAGAAACAGCCCAGGAGGCATCCCGCACACGTTGTGGGGATTGCCTCCTGGGCATGATGTCGTGAATCAAATACTAGCTGTCAGCTATTATTTGATTACCTTGGTTGCAGAGGTGGTACCGTCGGTGTAGGTGGTGATGACGAGCGTTGCGCCACTGGCAGCATTCATCTCCTGACCCATCATGTTGAAGTAGCGTACACGGGCAACGGTCTTGCCTGCAAACAGCTCTTCAACGGCCTCGCTCTCCTTGGCAGGAACGAGCACCTCGGTGGTGACGGTGTTCATCAGTTTTTCACCATCCTGGGCTGTAGCCATCACGGTAACCGTGACATCCTCCTCGCCACGGGCGATGGTATAAGGATTCTCTACCAGATTGCCGTTGACATAGAGCAGCACCTCACCCTCGCCGGCAGCAGTGATGACCACGGCGCTATCAGTTACCTGAGTGTCGATCGTGGGAGCAGCCGTCAATGGCAGGACATACATGGGTGCCATCTCGGTGTTGTTGACATACATGTCGGTATAGAGCTGCTGAGCGCCATTCTTGAGCGGACGGCTGATGAAGGCGATCAAGTTGAGCTTGTTGATGTTCCAAGCCTCGGGGATAGAAAGCTTGAAGTCATTGCGATAAGACTCCTCACCATCCTTGTTGATATCCACGCCAAATACCGATCCCAGCGCATAGCGCAGGACGCCATCGTGACGATACTTGGAAATCCATTTACCCTGGTTGAGCTGTCGATAGATGATGCTGTCCTCGGTAATGTAAACCGTGAGCTTGGCATCCTCACCCATCATGACGTCGAAGTCGGCCGTGAGCTGACCTGATACCGAAACGGTTGCCTCGCGAGTGAGGGGGTTGATTTCACTGTCAAGGTTGATGGTGGCAAAGCTGGGCATCATCATGGTAACATCATCTAAGAATCCACCCAAATCGCCAGCTATCTGCTCATGATAATCAGCTCTGTAACCCAGGCCATTGGCGATGGCATCGTCACTTTCCCATCCGGTCATGCGGTCAAACGAGCCATAGGGCCAACCGCCACAACCCTCATAGGCAAAGATGGTGTCGCACTGAGCAGTGTTGGTGGGGTCGGTCGAGTTCATATTGCCATGGATGGCAACACGGGCGATGTCATCACGCTTGCCCTGCAGCACCTCGAGGAGCGTAGTGCCCAGCGGGCAATAGGTGCAGCTGTTGCTGGTGAACTGCTCGATGAGGTGTTTCTGGCGGGGGAACATGTTGGTGATGATGAAGAACTCATAGCTTACAGCCTGGGGATTCTCGACGGCCTCGCCATTGAGCGAAGCAGGCACCACGGTAATCGTGTGTGCGCCGTTTTCAAGACCCTCGCATGAGATTGTACCCTCGATGGGCACATAGTCGCGTGCTACCTCACCAGCATTGGTGAGCTGGGTCACCTTCTCGCCATCCACCATGACGTCGAGAACCAAGGCTTCGGGAGCGATGGTGGCAAGACCTGCATTCCTGAGCGTAACGGCAAAGTTAATCTGGCCATCGGCCTTGTAGTACTTGCCATCGCAGGTCAAACGACCCATCTGCAGGCCATAGTCGGGGAAATGGTCACTCTCGACGATGCACTGCACACTCAGGTTGCCGTAATCCTGCAGTCCCACATCAAACCATCCGGTTTGTCCGCCACTGGTCAAGTAGCAATAGGTGGGTGCAATCACGCCGGCATCGACTGCCGAGATGGGATAGTTACTGCTGGTCTGCGTGTAATCGAAACCCAGGAAGAGACCAGTGCTCACATCATCGCCAATCTCATAGGCCGGTTCAACGGGAATGACATTCCATCCGGCATCACTGCTGTTGCAGGTCCACTCGGTGAATTCACCGATGCCGTCACCACTGGTGGGAGCGACAAACACGCGTGTGATGGGCGTTGCATTGGCAAGTCCCACACGGAAGGCCACGATCTTGCCCCCGCGAAAGACCGCTAGGTCGGCAGGAGAGAACTCGACAGCGATGGGAATCGTGCCGGGCAAACCCGTCAAGCCCAGACCGCCGTCAGCACTAGCCACCTCATCGGTGTCGTAGTGACCCAGAATCATCTGATTGGGAGCCAATTCAGCCCTGGCAGGAGCCTTGTGACGATTGTCAAAACTGTGCATCACGCTAGCGCGCTGCAGAACGCCAGTGAGCGTAGTTGTTCTCACCGACTGAGCTGTCATTGCCACGGGCAGCAACAATGCAGCAAGCGAAAAGAGTAAAAATTTTTTCATAAAAAATGCATTTAAATATTAATGGATCCAGTTATGTAGTCATGTATTCTGCGTCGCGTCCCACATCAAGAATTCAGAATCAGGGCAATCACGGCATTGATGTCACTGATGTTGACATTACCGTCATTGTTGACATCGGCGACAGCAAATTCGCTCCTGGGATTCAAGATATAGTCGATGACCATGTTGATGTCGCTGATGTTGACATTGCCATCGCCATTCACGTCACCAGGGGTGACAGGCGTCGTTGACGATTTCTCAAAGCGCAGGGTCATGCTGGGACCTTGGGCCACAAACTCATACTTGGGCGGGAAACCCACCTTGTCCATCACCTCGATAGACATGGTCACGACGCAGGCACCGTCCTCGACAGGGAACCATTCGCTCTGGATATCCTGCGGATTGGGCATGACTGAGCCCTCACCTGACAAGAAATTGCCCACCTCCCTGTGCATGTTGCACGTCATGGGGAAACAGAGCTGGAAGACGCCATTGTCGATCTGGGTCACGTTGTAACGCACCCGCAGGTAGTCGGTAGTAGCATCCTGATTCTGCTTTACCGAGATGCCCGAATAGATGACTTCAGACACCTCATCCCCATAGATTTCGACCTGGTTGCGCACTACCGTGGCACCATG
>Ga0247611_10008845_pt1 | contig 12283 bp, 21 predicted proteins | sample 177DNAGHGhighgp2_FD_192422 | JGI IMG/M metagenome (GOLD analysis project Ga0247611, IMG submission 192422) | Sheep rumen microbial communities from Palmerston North, Manawatu-Wanganui, New Zealand - 1770 DNA GHGhigh gp2 | ecosystem: Host-associated > Mammals > Digestive system > Stomach > Rumen... | reverse complement strand
CCCCGAACAAACCCGTTTGCGGAACCGAATACCAACGTGACATCCAAGGCCAATGCAAAATTGACGGGATGCAAGGATTATATTTCATCCGGTGAGGGTGTGCAATGGGTGCAATATGAATTATGCCGGCAGGGATACCAAACACGGATTGACGATGCAGGCGGCATCGATGGGAAATGTGGTGCCATAACCGTGGATTGCATCAAGGCATTTCAGATTAAAAAGGAATTAGAGGTGGACGGCATCTGCGGTAAGAACACCCGCAGGGCATTAAAGAAATGAGTTATGAATGACAATTTGATCATTGCATTGGAAGCGGCATGGGAATTGGACCCCGTGCGGTTAGAAAATAAATTGTGGAAAACTGTCGAACGTGTGTCGAACCAAAACACGGAAAGCGTTGAAAATAGGGCGTTGGCAGAAAACGAAAGTTGACTTTTAATCAAGTTGTCGCGAGTTCGAGTCTCGCGTGGCTCAAACCCTTAAAAATCCCCAAAATTCAAAGGTTTTGGGGATTTTTTATTTGTTCGATTTTGTGCTTTTTTGACCGTTTTTGTTGGTTTCTGTGTGTCGAACCGTGTGTCCGGGGACCCGCATAAAACCGTACTTTTTGAATCGTCAGAAAATAAAAGTGTCGAACATTTGTCGAACCGAATAAAAAAAACCATTGACCGATGCCAATGGTTGATTTATAATATAATTCCAACGATAAAAACATTTACTTTCCTTGTTCCGGTGACGATCGGGACGGAAACATGCCATTGATTTTTTCAATGGCATTTTCTTTTTGTTCATCCAAATGTGCATATACACGGATTATCATTTCGATGCTACTGTCCCCAAGCAATTGTGCCGCCTTTTTGGGGGTTATCCCGGAATAATGCAGTAACGTTTCGTAATTATGCCGGAATATATGGGCCGTCAATGTGGGTGCATCCATCTTTTTGATGATGGATTTCCAAAATTTGGTATATGATGATTGTGACATATATGATTGTGGATTCGTAGGTTGCCCAAATAGCACCGTTTTGCATTTCGGGGCATATTCTATCAACTCCACCATGAAATCGGCGGGAATGGGCAAAATACGCGTCCCTGCATGTGATTTGGTTGTATGTTTCAATACGGGGTCATTTTTATCAAATACGATGACCTTGTTGATGGATAACGTGGCATTTTTGAAATCGATGTCGGATGGTTCCAATGCCAAGGCTTCCTCACGGCGGATGCCCATGTAATACAATGTATGGACAAATATTTTTTCCTCGTCCGTGAAGTCTGCCGAAAACAACGCGGATATTTCATCGGGTGTCAATGCCCGCTTTTCCACATACGTTTTGGGTGGCAAAACAAGAGATGAAATTCTAATATTTTTGCAAATTTCGTCATTTATGGCGTTTTCATATATTTGTTTTAATGTCAATTTGATTTTATTGCAGGTGTTGTAATGATCAGATCGTTTATTGATGATCGTTTGCAGGTCCGATAACCGTATTTCCGAAAAATACAAATCGCCGATTTCGGGGATTAGATGTTTTTCGATTATATTGTCATACATGGCCTTGGTGTTTATGGATTTGACCGCCTTGGTTGTTGATAACCATTTCCGTGCGTAGGTGGAAAACAGGACCCCATCGGTGGCGGCATTCATTTCCATCCATTTCTGTTTTGCATCCTCGACACGTTGGTTCAATTCCGCGATTGTCCTGCCGGTGATGGATTTCCGAATCGGGGTTCCATCCGGGGCACGGCCGAGGGTTATTTTCTTTTCGTAGACATTTTTTCCGTTTTTCTTCTTCATATTAGTCCGATAATGATTTTAATATATTGATTGCCGTTTGCAGGTTCTCGGGTTTGACATTGATGGCAACGTCATATAATTTTGCCCGCAGGGATGCCGTGCCGATTATGGGCGTTTGGTTTGCGATTGTCCGCACGGGTTCTTTTCCCGGTGCTTCATATGTCAATGTTACCTGCGGGGAATCATCAAACCCCATCAACCATGATGGCGATACATTGAATAATTGTGCCATTTTTGCAATATGATCGCGGTCGATGTTGTTGACCTTTCCATTTTCCCATTTACAAATTGTTTGCCGGGAAACACCGAGTTTGGCACCGAGTTCTTCCATGGACATATCCTTTTCACGGCGTTTATCATGGATTTTTTTGCCAAGCGTTTTCATAAAATACACTTCCTTTACGTTAATATTTTGGCAATTTATCACTTTACAATATACATCATGTGTCAAATTAATTCAAGACGTTAAATAAAATCTTAAAAAATTTTTTAAAAAAGTGTTGACAAATGACAATTGATGGTTTACAATGTATTTACAATCAACAAGACGGATACAAATGACAACGGAGGTTCACATTATGAAGATGATCGAAATCACACAACGCGGAATAATGGCGGAATTAGAGAAAACCAATATCCGATTAGAAAAGGCGCAGGACAGATTGGAAAAGAAAACCGCACAGGTCAAGAAATTAAATTGTGAATGGTCGGATGACGATCATCGCGCATGGATGGAACAGGTTAGACAGAACCACATAGCAAACGGCGCAGACCCCTGCGGAATCATTTGGATGGATAAGGACGAAACCAAGTTGAACGGTGCATGGTTCGATTGGAAAAAGGCGATTGATGATGTGGCAGAATTGACCGATAAGATTTCCCGAATCGAAATCAGATTGGAAAAGGCCAATGAAAAGGTTGATGCATATCGCAAGGAAGTTGAAGCAATCACCGATTTGCAGAAAAAAGAAGAATTGATGAAGTTGGAATGGGAACAGGAACAGGCCGAATGGTTAAAGGACGGCATCAAATTGAAAAGACGATATGCCGGGGAAACACCGAACGGGAAACGTTTTCAGATATATCGAAATAGTGGATGCACGGAACGTAGTTGGCATTGTTTCACATTACAGATTGCGGGCGATACAATATTCACATCCGGTGAGTTTTGGAGATGTTATGCAGTAGTAAAAAACAATTGATGATCATGGATGCGCTAACGGACCTAACGGGCAAAAGGAAAGGGGTGGCAATATGGCAGGTGAAAAGGCAAAGAAAATCGAAACATTCTATGGAAAGCATTTCAACGTGGTTGTTTATGAATACCGGGGAAGTCAATATGAGGTAACATATCCAAGAGGATGGATGGTTTGTTGCACACCTGCATGGGTTCAACATCGCGATGAACAGGCCAAAATTGATGCAATTATAGATAATCCACCATCCGAAAAGAAACCAATGAAATCATTCGATGAACAGTTGGATGAAATATGGAAGCAGTTAGGATGGGATTGAAAGGGGGTGAATGAATGGTAAAGAATGAATTAAAGGCGGTCATGGCATTACATGGTGACCGGCAGGCGGATTTGGCGGCGTATCTGAAAATGACAGTACAAACAATGTCGGCAAAGATTAACGGCGAGCGTGAATTTGATCGTCCGGAGATTGAAATGATAGCGATTCGATACAAATTGTCCGCCGAGGATATTCAGCGAATTTTTTTTGCCAAAACCGTCGCTCAAATGGCAACATAACATCAGAAAAAGCGACAAAAAAACCCGCCGTGTCAACTCTTGACAGACAAAAACACGGCAGGCGGCAACATTACATTGCAGGTTGATTATAGCACCTGCGGAAAGGGGTGTCAAATGGCATACATTAGCGCAAAGGAAGCGGCGGCACAATTCGGGATGCATTTGGATGTGATTCGGAACATGTGCCATGCACGGGGACAAAGATTTGCATATCAATTGGTGCCAAACGGGAAATTCTACATTGACCCGGTGAAATTGCAGGAACACATCGAAAGGAAAAGGACGGCATGATGAAAGATTCAATAAAGGATTTTATCGGAACAATATTGGTATTGGTTGAATTTATCGGATTCATTTTATTAATCGGAACCGCAGGCGGCGTAGATCAAGACATGATTTCCCTCTGCGATGGTTACAAAAGGTTTTTGATTATCGGTGTCGCAATGATTGCGGCAGGGTTAGCGTTACGATATGTCATCAAATACGATGACAGGGATTGAAAGGAGATTTATGGATTTTAAGATAGCAGAATATAAACTGCCGGACACGATCACATTTAATTTTGAGGAGTTGAAAACGGGGTTAACCGAACGAACCGCGGCATACAAAACCATGGTTTATTCGGAAAATGACATCAAAGGTGCCAAGGCGGACCGTGCGGAATTGAACCGGCTCAAAAAGGAAATCAATGACAAACGCATCGCATGTGAAAGGGTATACATGGTCCCGTTTGAATCGTTTAAGAAACAATGCAATGAAATCATCGGCATTATCGATGAAGCGGTGAAAAACGTGGATGAACAGGTCAAGGCGTTTGAGAACAAGGCAAAGGAAGAAAAGGAAACTAAAATCCGGGAATTATTTACCGAGATTAACACCATTGATTGGTTGTCCTGCGATCAGATCATGGACAAGAAATGGTTGAATGCATCAACGTCAATGGGTTCCGTTAGGGATGAAATGGAAATCGCAATCGGGGCAATCAAAACGGATTTCGAATCATTACAGGGTTTGGAATATTCCCTCGAAGCAACGGTGGTATTCAAGGCCACATTATCATTGGCGGCGGCAATCGCAGAAAACAAACGCATGGTGGATTTGGCAAGGGTAAGGGCGGAAATGGAACCCAAGGTGGAAACACCTGCGGAACCCGTGGAAGAACCCAAGGACGAATCACCAAAAGATTGGGTTAATTTTTCCGCACATGTATCGGAAACCGATTTCGATTATTTGGTGGAATGGATGGATGCACACAACATAGAATGGAGGGTTTTATGATAGACGTTGAAAAGACGGCGGAAGAAACCGCAGGAAAGAAGAACATATATGAAAGCATCGTTGCCGTAATGGGTGACATCGGTGCCGTTGGCAAGGATAGCAGGAACGCACAACAAGGGTTCATGTTTCGTGGCATTGATGCCGTGATGAATGCATTATCACCGGCATTGATTAAAAACAAGGTGTTTGTGGTTCCCGAGATATTGGAACAGACCCGCGAGGAAAGACAGACATCCAAGGGCGGCAATCTGATTTATTCGGTTTGCAAAATCAAGTACACGTTTTATGCCGAGGACGGGTCATCATTATCCGCCACGGTGATCGGTGAGGGAATGGATTCCGGGGACAAGGCAACCAACAAGGCCATGTCGATTGCGTTTAAGTATGCTTGTTTTCAAGTGTTCTGCATTCCCACGGAAGAAATGGTGGACCCCGATGCGGAATGCCACGATGTGCAACCCAAGGCACCCGAGGTTGACCCGAATGCCAAGATTAGCGCGGTACATGTTAAAGCATTAGTTTCCAAATGCAAAAAAGAGGGTGTATCCGAGGACAAAATCAAGGCATTATACAAGGTCAATGATTTCTCGGAATTAACGATCACGAAATATGCCAACATTAACGAGCATTGGGAAAAGATAAAGGAGTATAAATGACCGGCAGATTGATTGATGTGGTGCAAACCGTGGACAGAAAATTCCGTGTGACGTTCGAGGTGGATGCCATTGACGAAATCCGGGGAATGGAAAACAAAGAAATATCGCTGACGATTAGCAAAACGGCCAAAAAGCGGTCCTTGAATGCTAACGCATACTTTCATGTATTGGTTGGCAAAATAGCCGATAAAATGGCAATTTCGAAACCCAAATGTAAAAACATTTTGTTGGGACGATACGGGCAACGATGGATTGAGGAAGATGCCCCGTTGATTATTTCGGTATTATCCAAAATCGACATGGAAGAACGCGAGGACATCCATTGCATCCCGGTCGGACATGGCAGGGTTGGCAATAAAGATTTCACCCATTGGGCGGTGATAAGGCCATCCCATGAATACGATACGGCAGAAATGAATGCATTGATAACCGGCACGGTGGATGAAGCAAAGGCATTGGACATCGAAACGATACCACCTGCGGAATTGGAAAGGATGATGAAATCATGGAATCAATCTTACAAAAAGAACGAGAATGCGCAATCTGCGAAACAACAATCGGATTGGAGTGCCATCATGTAATTCACGGGACATCGAACCGCAGAAATTCGGAAAAGTACGGATTGAAATTGTGGTTGTGCCGGGGTTGCCACAAATATATTCATAATAACCGCGTGGCGGATTTGGCATTGATCAAGATGGCGCAAAGGAAATTTGAGGAAACCCACACAAGGGAAGAATTTATGGCCATATTCGGCAAGAATTGGTTGGATTAGGAGGATTTGATGGATAAGGCAAAGGCAATTTCATGGATGGACAGAATGATTTTTTGCCTTGAAATGATGCAGGCAACGGAACGCATGGTGGAAGAATACAGAACAATCGAAACCATGGGGCGTAAAGCATTTCAAATGAGCGATGCAACATTCAATAATTTGTTACATGACACCGGCATGGTGGCAACATACAACCCGAATTGGGCGGAAAAGATTCCGCAGACGGGGGAGGAATACATCATGTATAAGGGATACAAATTTTACGCATTATGGGACAAGAAAGGGGATAAATGATGTTAAACATTGACCGGGATGAATTGTATCGAGTATACATCACGGAAAACCATACGATGAAAGAAACCGCCGATGTCATTGGCGTGTCGGCCGGTGCGGTGTTTAAGTATCTCAAAGCGTATGGGATACAAAAGGAATCGTGGAAAGAGGAAAGAAATCAAAAGATTTCTGCCATCCATAAGGGAAAACCATCGCCATTAAAAGGTTGCAAGTGGACAGATGAAAGGCGAGAACGCATGAGCAATTGCAAAAGGGGAGTGTTTACACATCCAACGGAATTTGGTGGACATCGCAAAAAACGTTCGGATGGATATTTAAAAATATATATCCCGACACACCCACATGCATCAAAGGATGGGTACGTCATGGAACATATTTTGGTAATGGAAAACCACATAGGGCGATATATTACCCAAGATGAAGTGGTACACCACATAAACCATGACCGTGCAGATAATAGAATTGAAAACCTGCGAATTATGACATTTAAGGAACATGCAGGCTTACACATGAAAGAAAGATGGGACGCAAAACGAAAGGAGAAAACAAAAAATGGCACTCAATAAAGTGATAATGATGGGCAGACTTACCAAGGACCCCGAAATCAGATACGGACAGGGGGCAAGCGGAACCATAATTGGTGCATTTAGCATCGCAGTTGACAGACGTTTCAAGCGTGACGGGGACCCCGATGCGGATTTCTTCAATTGCACCGCGTTCGGCAAGACCGCAGAATTTCTCGAAAAGTACATCCACAAGGGAACCAAGGTTGTCATCGAGGGACGTTTACAGAATGACACATACACCAACAAGGACGGGCAGAAAGTGACCGCAACCAAGATTTTAGTTGATGCGATGGAATTTGCAGAAAGCAAACAGGCATCCGCCGCAGATCAACCCAAGGCACCCGAACCCGACAAGGATGGGTTTATGAATGTCCCGGATGAATTAACGGAGGATTTGCCGTTCACATGAGGAAAAACAAATACATGGCAAAGAAAATAATTGCCGACGGTCAAATGTGGGATTCAAAGAGGGAATACAGGCGATATTTGGAATTAATCAAATTGGTTGATACCGGGGTTATTAAAAACCTCTGCCGACAGGTCCCGTTTGAATTAATCCCCGAACAACGCGAACCATCCACCGCAGTTTATTCCAAGGGCGTGAACAAGGGAAAACCGAAACCCGGCAGATTAATCGAAAAGAAATGCGTTTACATTGCAGATTTCGTTTATACCTGCCACGGGGAAACGGTGGTCGAGGATGTCAAGGGATACAAGGGCGGCGGTGCATATGCCGTGTTTACGATCAAAAGAAAATTGATGTTGGAAAAATACGGAATCCGTATTAAAGAGGTGAAATAGATGGCGGAACGCAGGATGTTTGCCAAAACAATAATCGATAGTGATGCATTTTTGGATATGCCATTAAGCACGCAGGCATTATATTTCCATTTGTCTATGCGGGCGGATGATGACGGGTTTATCAATAACCCCAAGAAAATCCAACGAATGGTCGGTGCATCCGATGATGATTTGAAATTGTTGGCGGCAAAAAATTTCATAATCCCATTTGATTCCGGGATTGTAGTGATTAAGCATTGGAAAATCCATAATTACATCCAAAGTGACCGATACAAACCCACGGTTTATGTGGAAGAAAAAGCCATGTTGGAAGTAAAACCGAATAGCGCATACCGATTGGATACAGAATGTATACAGGATGTATCCAAAACGGACACACAGGTTAGGTTAGGTAAGGTTAGGTTAGGTAAGGATAGTATAGAGGTAGAGAAACGCGCGGCGTTCACTCCACCGGCCATTGATGACGTTGCCAATTACTGCCGGGAAAGAAACAACAATGTGGATGCACAACGGTTTATAGATTTCTATGCATCAAAGGGATGGATGATCGGGAAAAACAAGATGAAAGATTGGAAAGCGGCGGTTCGTACATGGGAACAACGTGACAAGACCGAACCTGCGAAACCGAATAAGGCATTGGATTACAATCAACGGCAGTATACCGAATCAGACATCACGGCGATTGAACGGAAGAAATTGGGATTGATATGAGGTGAAAATGAAACATTTTGGCGATGTTACAAAAATAAACGGGGCATCGGTTCCGTTAGTGGATGTTATAACGGGCGGTTCACCGTGCCAAGATTTGTCCGTGGCAGGTAAAAGGGCAGGTTTGGCGGGTGAACGTTCCGGGTTATTTATGGAACAGATACGAATCATTAAGGAGATGCGTAATGAATCTATCAAACGATTATCAATGCGAGGGTCAATTATCAATATTCGATATATACAACCAAGATACCTTGTATGGGAAAACGTATGCGGGGCACTCGATTCCAATGGCGGGGAAGATTTCAGAACGGTCCTTGAAGAAATCGTCAAAATCATCGACACGAATGCCGTTGTTCCTCGATTTACGCAACGATGGTCACCCGCAGGATGCATCGTGGCAAATCGGGGGGGGGTTGCTTGGCGAGTACACAATGCGGAGTTTTGGGGAACACCCCAAAGACGAAAAAGAATCGCACTTATCGCAGATTTTGGAGGACAATCCGCATCCGAGATATTATTTGAGCGAAAATGCGTGCATGGGGATAATCAAGCGGGCAAGGAAAAGAAAACGAAAACTGCCGTTGACCATGGTGCAATCGCTTATTCAAGTCCAAATTTCGGCGGATGGGTAAGGTCGGATGTATCACAAACATTGCGGGCGAGCGGCGGCGATTATGGCGGGGGTTCGGAAACAATAATCATGCAAAATGGCAGGTTACGAAGAAAAACCCCACTTGAATGTGAACGATTGCAGGGGTTCCCGGATGGATGGACGGACATTGGGGATTGGATTGATTCACATGGGAAAAAACACAATGGTGATTCCGATGCCCCGCGATATAGGGCATTAGGAAATTCAATCAGCATACCTTTTTGGGAATGGTTAATGGCAAGAATTGGGGAAACATTATACCGCGATGGGACAACGGAACCCACGATGGCAAGTTTGTTTGACGGAATCGGCGGGTTCCCGTTATGCAGTATCCGGGCAGGAATCAAACCCATATGGGCAAGCGAAATAGAAGAATTTCCGATGGCGGTCACAAAGTACAGATTTGGAACAGAATGAAAGGAGATTAAATGACACAGAGTGAAATGGTGTTGGATTACATGGAACGATTCGGTTCCATATCATCATGGCAGGCATTCACGGATTTGGGCATAACCCGTTTGTCCGGCAGAATATTTGACCTGCGATCACGGGGGCACATCATAGAGAACAAGCGCATTGAAACCACGAACCGTTATGGAAAGCGCGTTCATTATGACGAATACAAACTAATAAAGAGGGTGACCGAGTGAGAATATTATTGATTACATTATTATTTTTGGTTCTTGTGCCGGGGGTTGTTTCCTCGGCCAAGGACCCCACATTTAGTGAACGTGTGACGGAAATGGTGAGGGAACACCGGGTTTTGGTGGACAGATTGATTGCCTATTGGGAATTTCAGCATGAGGAAATCAATTTGTTGGCCGAGGTGATATATCACGAAAATTGGCACACGGATAAAGACAAACGTGCCGCATATCTGACGGGTGCGGTGGTCATGAATCGGGTTAATTCCCCATTATGGCCAAACACGGTCAAAGCGGTATTGCACCAAAAGGGACAGTATTCCACGGTCAAATATTTTTACACCAAGGAAATCCCTGCGGAATGTTATGACATGGCAAGGGATATTTACAAGAACGGAACCCCGGATGTGCCTGCGGATGTAATATTCCAAAGCATGAATCCGAATTTGGGTAAAAAGCGATACGAAACCATAAACGGTGAATATTTCGCACATGGGAGGGCATGATGGACAATTACAAAAGAAAAATCAAGTGTGAATTATACAATGACAGTATGCAGGGATGGAAATGTTATCCCATCCAAAAGGCACAATTGATCATCGCAGATGTGCCGTATAATGTTGGCAATAATTTTTATGGTAGCAACCCCATGTGGTACGTTGGCGGTGATAACAAGAACGGTGAAAGCAAGTTTGCAGGAAAGGCGGCATTTGCATCCGATTACAATTTTAATCTATTTGAATATTTCCATTTTTGTTCAAGGTTGATGAAAAAAGAGGACACAAAACCTGCGGCAAGGGGAAGAAGCACAAATAGTCCCTGCATGATCGTTTTTTGTTCATTCGAGCAAATACATACATTGATACAGGCGGCGGCCAAAAACGGATTCCCCAAATACATCCCGTTAGTATTTATCAAGAATTATAGTCCGCAGGTATTAAAGGCCAATATGCGCGTTGTGGGTGCCACAGAATACGCATTATTGTTTTACCGTGACAGGTTGCCAAAATTCAGAAACGGTTTGCAGGTGGACGAAAACGGAAAGAACATTGTTGGCACCGGGAAGATGGTATTTAATTGGTTCAATTGGGAAAAGGACGGCAAGGACATCCCCAAAATTCACCCGGCACAGAAACCCGTCAAACTGTTAAAGCGTTTGATAGAAACGTTCACGGACCCATATGACGTAGTAATTGACCCTTGTTTCGGGTCCGGTTCCACCGGCAGGGCATGTTTAGAATTGAATCGCAATTTTTACGGTTTCGAGATCAACAAGGAATTTTATAAAAGGGCAAAAGAGGAAATGTGTGTTTTGCCTAAAGATAATCAACTTACATTTTCCGATTGTTTTGAAAATGTAGCGATGGGCGGGTGATTAGATGGTTAATTACGCATGTGAACATTATTGTGGCGATGAAGAAACCAATTATTGTTCGAAAAAAGGATATTTTCTTGATTGCCGTGGATGCCACGGTTTCAAAAAGCAGGTAAAACTGCGGGCAATGATTATCCAAAAATGCATGACGGTCCGCAGGTTTGCGGACAAGGTTGGATTATCCGAATCGATGATGTCAAGAATGCTGAATGGAAGCCGAATCATTATGGAATGGCATTATGACCGGTTTGCCAAGGTGTTAGGCATCACGGTGGAGGAATTAAAAGGGGTGATTGAATGAACAAAGCGGAAATAAAACTTAATGCCCGAAATGAGCAGGAAATCAAAGCATACATTGATGGCTATAATGCTTGCAACAAGCAGTTTAGGGAGTGCCTAAAGGATAGGGCAGTAATGAACGCGCTTGCAATGATGGATGTGTTTGTTGCCGCAGTAAATGGAGTAATTGAAAGGGGTGATACAGATGGCAAAGATGCCGACAACGGATGAATGGGTAGAGAAGATAGGCAATAAGGCAATAAATGAATTTGTCTATGAGGGCAGAACCCTAAAAGAGTGGATAGACTTGATGGCAAGCGGAAAGTCAGTAATTCTTCCCAACAATGCCACAAATGGTGATGTGATAAAGGCGGTATTTCCTAACATCAGCAAATATAATAATATGCTTTTAGAAAATCATAGCACAAATATTTTGTTTGATGATGAATGGTGGAACTCACCATATAAGGCAGGTGATATAGATGACAATTGATGAAGCAATAAAGATATTAAACACGGACCACCTTGCGGAATGTGAGGTGGATGCGGAAAGATTTAATGAAGCGTATAATATGGCAACCAAGGCCATGGAAACGGTGCAACGGATTGATGATGTATTAAACGCCGAGGGCATGACGGCAGATGATGCAATTCATGAGATTATCGTGGCGATTGATGAATATAAATATGATTGCGG
>Ga0247611_10008844_pt1 | contig 12289 bp, 17 predicted proteins | sample 177DNAGHGhighgp2_FD_192422 | JGI IMG/M metagenome (GOLD analysis project Ga0247611, IMG submission 192422) | Sheep rumen microbial communities from Palmerston North, Manawatu-Wanganui, New Zealand - 1770 DNA GHGhigh gp2 | ecosystem: Host-associated > Mammals > Digestive system > Stomach > Rumen... | reverse complement strand
GGTCTGACCCTTGTGAATATGTGCAACATTTGACGATATCCATCTTCATCAAATGCCGGTATCTTTACGAATTCCAGCGCACCATGTTGATAATCGTCTGGGTTATGGTTCGCAACGTGATATGCAATTGGCGCACCATCATCGTCCATTTCAACGCCAGCCACGATATTTTCGTTACTGTCGTCCGGATCGGCGATACGGTCCGCCTCTATGATTTGAATTGCGGTTCCAAACGGTGTGCCGGCACGTTCTTTGTATTTGCGTAATGCGAACACATCGCCTGATTCCAAACAAGACCGCAGAATCAAAGCTTGCATTTCTGCAAAGTTCTGACCACGTGTTATGTCGCAATCACGATTTGATGCCCAGATCTGGAATATCCGTTCCGCTTTGTTTTCCCATTCTTCCATTGCCTCGTCAGTTTTCAGATAAGGCCGCAGAACATTACGATCAATGTGTGCCTGCGGTTTCAGTCCTGTTCCGACAACATTGGTCACAACAGTGCTGACGGCACCAACTGCCAACGGAGCATTGCGGAGCAGATCACGAGAACGATCACGCAGCACTGGCAAATCGTCCAGTGTTACATTATCGCCTGAACCGCCAACCGGATTCCACGCCTGTGTCTGTCTGCGACTTTTACTGGCACCGGTATAACCGCCCAGAATTGCCATCTGGGTTCGTGCCTGCCAACGTCTTAGACCTGCCTGTGGCGATATCCACGAAATCGCTTTATCCACAAAGTTTTGTGGTGGTATTTTAATCTTGTTCATTGCTTACCCCATAAAAAAAGACACGCTCCCGCGTGTCTTCGATTGATATTAACGTAATTAAAAAAGTTTCATGTCCGCTTGTATGTATTTATGCACACGAAGAACTTCTTTTATTTCCATTTCCACATTCTGTTCTTTCCCGTCTTTCCTTTCAATAGTGATATCAGCTTTTACCACCATTGTGTCTTTTGGGCTTGGAAACTCACTCGGTGGCAACTCGCTGTTCTGGAACTTTCCTAACCATTTTTCGTCCATTATTTTAGCATCAACTGATTTTTCGTTGTATACCACCGTCCACTTACTGGTTCCGACATAATCCGGTTTTTTAACCTGTATAGATACCTCTTGATTTTTAACGACTTCCGTTTCTATATATTCCTTTTCTATTTTTGTTTCATCTACGGTAAAAGCTTTGTTCATATCATACGTTTGTCCCAGGAATGTTGCTTTTACACCTTGTTCTGCTCCCAGCAAACCCTTTGGAACTTCTAACGACTTCAAACACTGAACGATCTGATCGTCTTTCATGGTTCCAATGGACAGAGGGTTGAAACCACCAGCTCCATTGTAGTCCTTAATCAATTGTTGTCGGATCTTGTCAATGTTTTCTTTTTTTACTTCGTTGTTATCATTCACAAATTTAGTTAATGTTCCCGTTGCATCATTTATGAATTGATTTAACGCTTTATCTTCTAAAACATTACCGTTTTTTTTCTTAAATATTTTCTTAAAAATTAACTTTATTGAACCACGCTCAATGCTTTGCATTTCTACGGATGTTGAAATAGTTTCTGCCTCCCCTGAAGCACTTAATAGAGCGTTGGCAACTTCTTTATGCCCCTCAACTATCTTACCCAAAGCCATTAAACTGTTGGCTAAATCATCTCTCCCTGGAACATAATCTACTTTGATTTCATATTCATTGGATTCCGGCATTATTTGATCCTCATATATCTTTTGAAGGGTTTATTAAACCAGTCATAATCTAAATCCTTGCCCTTAAAAGAAACCAATCCCATGATATGTTTAGCAACATTTTTATCAAATAAAAAATTCGCCTCATTTGCATACGGTAGCAACTTCTTAACATCAATTTTTTGATTTAATACCTGCTGTTGGTAATACAAATCAAATACACGTGAATACAATTCCCAACGTTTTTCAAAAATTTCTTGCTTGCGTTGTTTTTCAGATGTAAGCCACTGCATCCCTGCCAACAAAGCAACAACTAGTGCTATAATTGTTGTCGGATCAAACAAGCGGTCAACCCATGAAGTGTCTAGCAACTTTACCAGTTCATCCATGTGCTGATTTGCCGTTTCTAATTGAGTTAACAAAGATTTAAATTGCGATTGTATCATACCACCACCTATACTACATTGTTTAATAAAATTCAATATTTTTATACTGGGGTGGCACCACGAACTGGAATGCCACCACGTTTTTTCAATGCAATTTGTTTCATGAGATATTGCTCTCTGGCCTGTAATGCTGATAGGTCTGCTTTCCTAACCCGTTGATTGTTATACGATGCCTCTTGAGCACCGGTCAGAATCGCAGTTATTGCATCTTGGACCTCGACCAATTGTTCTTCATAGGTTTTGATTTTTATGGTTGTTGTCATTCTATCCCCCGACTTCGTACGGTTCTGCCACGTGGTTGGATCGGCACTGATGGCTCAGGCCTGTTTTGTGGTTGAGTAACCGCCACTTTGCGTGGTTGTTTCATCTTTGCCTCGGCCAATTTATCTGCCCCAAGGTCCAGGTTCAAACGGAAGTTCCGGACCAGTCCTCGCAATGCTGCATACGCATACACACGACAGTCAAGCCCCTCGGTTCGCACGCCGTTTTTACGTGGCACCCATTCCCGGATCAGACGACCTTTGCTCAGTTTCTTTACAGCAACTTCATTCGTAACCTGCTCAAACCAATCGGATTCTCGATCCGATGGAAAGTGCCAGACTCCAGGTCCGCTGCTATCTTCCAAATGTAACCGGCGCATCAGAATATCTTTCGCATCATTTACCCCAATCAGATACACAGGCTTTTTGGTTGTGTAACTTTTACTGGCTGTTGCAGGCCAAATTGGTTTGCCAACACCACCCACACCTTTGATGGCGAATACACCATGCAGTCTGCGTGCGTGGCAGTAATTGATGACGTAATCCGTATAGTGTCCGCCGCTGTCGATGCATGTTGCTGCAATCGGTAAGTCCGGCACATCTTTGCTGTGCGGATATTTGCGGCTTAGCACTTCGTCTAACTGCGCCCACAGTTCCGGTGTACTTGGATCGCCATACAGAACGTGGTAATCGATAGACCAGGATTCTTCGCCTCGACCCCAGCCAACGATTTCCAGTTCCAAACGGTTGTCCTGCACGTCCACGCCACAGGTCAATATCACAACCTGTTTCGGCAGTTCCGGACCCCATTTTTCTCTGCGTACCATCAGACTTGTCGGATCTATTTGTTGGCCTGCCATGTCTTCCCAGGTTTCGGCCAGCTTTGTGTTGGTCCATACCTGCAGACGTGACGGGTCGTCTTTGGAATCCAGAAACTCTCTTGCTATACTCGTCCAGCTGGTCCAGCCATGCGGCGAATATAACGATGACAAATGAAACGACACCACCCCAGGATTTGCATCTGGGTTTGTTGCTATCCATCTGCCTTTTTTGAGAATCAGTTCCTTTTGATAATCGTGCCAAATTGCCTCACATTCTTCGCATTTATAAACTGCCTCTGTGAGATTCTTTGGATCAAATATCACATTGCGCCAGCGCAGCACTTGGTAATGGCCACAGTGCGGACATGGTACATAAAAGTATCGTTGATCGCCCTCCAGGAATGCTTGCTCAATTCTGCTCGCATCCTTGATGGTCGGTGTTGATACCATAAAGATTTTGCGGTTGTTGAACGTTGCAGTTCTTTGTACCGCCAAATCTACTGGGTCGCCCTCGGTGCCGGCCTCATCTGGGAAGCCATCCACCTCGTCCAGGAACAGGTAGCGAACAGGAAGTGATCGTAATCCGACTGGTGAATTCGCACCGGTCATGATCAAGATCCCACCTGGGAATTCTTTCATCAGCATCGTGTTGCCGCTATCCCTTGATCGTGGGCTTTTTATCTTTTCACGTAATGCCGGACAATTTTCTATTGCCGGATCAATACGCATTCTGGATGTTCTTTTGGCCGTTTCTGTTGTTGGATTTACAATCAGCATTGGCCCTGGTGCGTTGCAAATGCAGAAACCCATCCAGTTGTTTCCGCATTCCGTACCGCCTACCTGCGCACCTTTCATAAATACCACTCTTTCGCAAGGGTGGTTTGGTGACAAGCAGTCCATTATTTCTTGCAGGTATGGTGTTCTTTCGGTTTTCCATTTACCTGGTTCACTAGATGCAACACTCGACAGGTAACGGTTCTTATCTGCCCATTCTGTTACTGTCAGGTCAGGATCTGGCCTGTATCCCTCGGCTGTCGCATAAATAAAAAAACTATCCGGATCCAGTTCCACCATGTAAAAAGTCCGTTAAGTTTTGTAAACTTCTTATTATTTCCTCACGCAGAACCCTTTTGATTTCGAACATATCGGTTTCGCCGATAATGATCGGTGCGACCCTGTCTGGTATCAACAGCAATCTATCTCTTGCCACCCTGGCTGCAGCAAAGGCCTCCATTTCCACCTTGGCTATTTCCACCAGTTTCCCGGACTTTTCTTCGTATTCCAGTTTCTTCAGCAGTGCCTCAAACAGTTCTTTGTTGGCTCTGCTTTTTTGCAGAGATATACCTGTGCCTGGTTCCGGCACAGGACTTACTGCTGGCTTTGGTTGAAACCTTTTATCAGTGTTTTCATCCCATTCTTTATCTGCAATCTCTGGATCTATTTGTCCATCTGGCAATAACGTGATGCGTTTATCATCTATTGCACGACGAACGGCAGCATCAGATACCCCTCTGTGTTTCGCATAAGCTCTGATTGATAATGATGCCATGGTCTAATCATTTGCGTTCTGCCGCTAGCTCTGCATATGTTTTGCCGGTTTCAACGTGTATGGCTTTTTGACCAGTGAAGTCTTCCCAGCGTTTGATTATTGTGTCCACATATTTCTCATCTAATTCTATCATTCTGCAGCGGCGGTTAGTCTTTTCTGCAGCTATCAATGTTGATCCGGATCCTCCAAACGCATCCAGGACAATGTCCATTGTTCTGCTGGAATTGTTGATGGCTCGTTCTATCAATGCCACAGGTTTCATTGTTGGATGCAAATCGTTGTTGGTTGTCTTGTCAAAGTTCCATACATCTGTTTGGTTCCGACCACCGTACCAAGGTGCAGTGTCACCTGGATTCTTTCCCAACAGGATTGCCTCGTGTTGTTCTTTGTATACCGACTCCGTATTGCCGAACACCATCCATTCGTGTTGGTGTTGGTATTTGGATCTGGACAATGTAAAGGTGTTTTTAACCCATACGATGTATGCCTCGAACTTTCCACCGGCATCTTCAAATGCGTGATACAAAGTGTGCAGTTCGCTGCCACCCATACACACATAAACCGATCCGTTTGTGTGTTCCAGTATGTTCATCATCGCCTTGGTCAAGAATTCTTGAAACTCATCCCCCAGGTTATCGTTCTTTATCAACCTTGGATTTTCTGCTTTTTCGTTCTTGTTTCGGAAGCTTTCATCGTATGCGACATTGTATGGTGGATCAGTGAATACCATGTTAGCCATTTCGCCATCCATCAGCTTGTCGTAGTTTTCAGCTATGCATGCATCGCCGCATAACAAACGATGTTCCCCCAGTTGCCACAGGTCGCCGATCTTGCTGACTATCTGTTCCGGTTCTACATCCGGCACGATATCTTCAACCTCGGCTGCTTGCCTTTCTGATTCAAACGATGCCTTGATCTTTTCCAACTCTTTGTTGGAAAAACCCAACGCCTCTAAATCAAAACTGCCATTATGCAATTCCTCCATTGCCTGCTGCAACAATTCTTCATCCCATCCTGCGTTGTCTGCAATTTTGTTATCAGCAATCAACAGCGCAAGTTTTTCGTCTTTGCTGAGGTGTTTTAATTGTGCGACAGGAACTTTGTCATATCCCAATTCCTTTCCGGCCAGCAATCTTCCATGACCAGCGATGATTTCATAGTTTTCATCAACCAGTATCGGATTGACCCAACCAAATTTCATCATCGATGTGACGATCTGTTGGATCTGTTCCTTGCTGTGCGTTCTTGGATTTTTGGAAAATGGTTTTATCAAATTGATGTCTACGTATTCAACACCAAGTTGTAAATCTTTATAATCAATGTTCATATCCTTTCCTTTCTTTGGTTGAGGTGTTCGCACTAGGTGTTCGCACCTAACAATGCCCGATTTCTGCGACACACAGCCATCAAGTGCGAACTGCGAACACCTTTTTTAGTTCTATGTGTAGCAAGGTGTTTTGCTCGCCGTTACCCTCGATAGTTTTTATTTCTGACAGAACCTATTTTTTTCAACAACCTATTGTAAGTTCTTAGAAAATATGCGAGGAAATTCTTTCTGTGCTGTGTCCGTTCCTATTTCGAGCATCTGCAATCTCTTTGGAACCAGCGCAACGTTTTTAATGTGATATAAAATCTCAATGTCTTTGTTCTTTCTTCGTGCAATAACCAGTCCGCCAGATTTCAAATTCATCAAAAATGATTCCGGTTGATTGGTTTTCCGGACGGCTTTTATTTCACGCAGGTCATCGTACTGCGGAATTGCTAACCGTCCGGTCTTTGCGATACGTCTACCGCCTGTTTGCTGCAATGTTGCAAAGCCTGCCATCGTATACACACTTGCTTGAAGTGTTTCTTTGTTGGCTGGCCGCACTTTGATTGATTTCTCAAAATTCGGTTTTCTTAACACAAAGGTGGAATGCAAATGCTGTTGTATTTGTTCCTGTGCTTTTTGTGCCGTTTGAGTCAATGATTTCGCAGCAGTAAATAGGACATCTTTTTCGCACAGGGTCATCAGCTTGGTGTTATCCGATGATGATAATTCAAGTTTAATGATTGCCATTTTGCGTATTAAAAAACCACCTTGTCGGTGGTTTCGTATATTAGTGTCCTATTATATCGAAAATACTATGTTATTTTTGCGAAAGTGTAAAGGCAAAGTTTCTTTACATTTTACGACATTTTAGGATATAGATTCAGGCACTTACATATAGGTAAAAAATTTAGACTATTTTAGGATATTTTTTATTCAATGCCTTTGTTAGATTTTCGATTGCACGTTTATACCTTGTTGTTAGTGTCTGACGACTCAATCCAAGTTTTCGGCTGATCTTTGAATAGCATATTTCACAAGATCTCATCCACACAATCTTTTTATCCTTATCACTATCTATCAATTTGAACCAGCGCAAAACTACTTCTTCCCACATTGATATTTGTTCATTTGTTGGCTGAAATCGCGGCACGACATCCTTGTTATCATCCCATAACAATTCATACCATTCCCTGATGATATCCCATTTTTGACCTGTTACTTTTGGTATCCTTACTGGCGGCAATGCTTTATCTACTGCTGCTGCTACATTTAACCAGTACTTTACTTTTTCTTCATCCCATGTTTGTTCTATCATTTTTCATCCTTATGGTTTTGTTCGTAAAAAGTTCTTTCTTGCTCAATCCACTCAACAATTTGTTTCCTTGTCAGAAATTGACCATGTCGTTTTTGTTTGAGTGTTCTCTCTGCTCTGTTAATGATTGCTGGCAAATACCAAGCGAAGTATTGCTTGAATGCTGGAACTGCTTTACATAAACTCTGGAAAGAAAAAGAATCATCTATTAAAAAGTTTTCAACAATGGGTTCGGAGTTTTCAACAGAGTTTTCAACAGGCAACTGCGCATTACTACTATCTTTTTCTTTTTCAATAACAATATGTTTTTCATTATTATTTTCTATACTACTTATCTTTACTCCTGAAATCATGTCTGATTTCATACCTGATTTCATACTTGATTTCAGTGCATGATTATCTCTCGCTTGAGCTACACGATCACACTTGTCTTTATATTTCCTTGCATCTCGATCTATCTGAGTTTTTATGTATTTCCAAAGTCCAATTTCACAATCTCTGTTTGGGTATTCAAATATGCACCTGAGTATTTCAGCACAGTCTGCATCTGATAAATCCTTAATCAAAATTGCTACATTTGGATCCAACAGTATTTTCATCTTTTATCCTTATTTGTCGAATAGGTTCGGCTGTCTTGCCTGTTCTTTCCACGCAACCTTGTAATCAACACAGTCTTTTACTTGGTTAATAAATACAAGTTCTGTACTTTTACGAATTACCGCTGCATTTCGTGTTATTATTGATTTAGATATTTGAATTCTTCCTTGTAGGAACCAGATTCCATGATCTGTTATCTGCCATTCGTTATTTTCATTTGTTGGAATTGCAAGACCGAAATATCTTAGCTTTTGGAAATTGGCAAATTGCGTATTATCTAATTGCATCTTATCTAATCTTGCACGACCACCCAGTGCATTGAGACGATGTAAGCACGACACCAAGGTTTTATTGATTGAATGTTTATATTCAGTGATTTTGCGCCCACAGACGGGACATATTGATACCTCATTTTTCATCACTGCCCCCATCTAATGATGTCACTTTTTTATCGGCACTCAGGAACATTCTGCTCTTTTCATATGCTATGATTGACTCTCTTGGATAGACCACTTTTGAACCAAGTTTTATATAGACCGGACCAACACCATGTGTCCTCCACTTCTGCAATGTGCTTTTTTTTACCCCCCAATATTCTGCCAATTCGGATTCAGTTAGACGAATGTGAGTTTTAAGCATATCTTCCATATGTATTCTCCTTTTTTATGATTTCGATATACTTTCACTCTATTGCGTTACATTACTTTTGTCGGTGGGGAAGCTGGCATACATAGCGGCACACCTAGGGGGCGGACGGGGGGCGGAGAGGTGGTACACCACCGGTACACCTGTGGCACACCTCGTGGTTCTTTACTTATTTCTTTGTTTTTTCTATACTGTTTCCGTCATGGCAGATAAGGTTTATCTTTGTATCGATATGAAAAGCTTTTTTGCCTCGGTTGAAGCGATTGACCGGGTGCTTGATCCATTTACTGATAACCTGGTTGTTGCTGACCCATCTCGGGGTTCTGGATCGGTTTGTTTGGCTATTACCCCTGCGATGAAAGCCCTTGGTGTCCGGAATCGCTGTCGGGTGTTTGAGATACCCAAGGACATCAAATACGTTACTGCCATGCCACGCATGAAAAAGTATATGGAAGTTTCCGCACAGATTTATGGTATTTACCTGCGTTACATTTCGGCCGAAGATATCCACGTCTATTCCATCGATGAATGTTTCCTTGATGCCACCCCATATCTCAAGATGTATAAAAAGACACCAAAGGAACTGGCCATTATGCTGATGGATGCCATTAAAGCAGAGACCGGCATTTGTGCTACTGCCGGCATTGGCACCAATTTGTTTTTGGCCAAGGTTGCCCTTGATGTCACAGCAAAAAAGGTTCCGGATCATATCGGCTATCTGGATATTGATTCATTTAAGAAAGAGCTTTGGCATCATCGACCGATTACAGACATTTGGAACATCGGTGGTGGCATTGCAAAGCGTCTTGAAAAATATGGTGTCTATGATCTGTATAGTGTAACCCAGCTTGCACCGGAAGTTCTTTACAAAGAGTTCGGCACCAACGCAGAATACTTGATTGATCATGCCAATGGTGTTGAACCATGTACCATCGCAGACATTCATAATTACCAGTCAAAGTCGCATTCCTTGTCCAACAGTCAAATTCTGTTTGAGGACTATAAGTACGATGATGCCTTAATCGTTATGCAGGAAATGGTGGATAATTTGGTACTGGAATTGGTTGAAAAGAATCTGGTGTCTGATGAACTGTTCCTTGGCATTGGTTATTCAAAAGATGTCCATCGTCCAACCGGAGGCAGCAGGAAATTACCAGCGCACACCTCTTCATTCAAATCCATTGTGCGTGAATTCATACAACTTTACAAAGATACAACAGTCAAAGGTGTTCCTATTCGCCGCCTGTCCATCGGCCTTGGTCATTTGTTAGATGCAGACACCGCACACCTGCAACTGGATCTTTTTGCCGATCTGGACGCAGAGAAAAAGGAAAAAGATTTGCAGCATGCACTGCTGGGTATCAAGGAAAAGTTTGGCAAAAATGCTGTTCTGCGTGGGATCAATTACTTTGAGAAATCCACCGGCCGAGCACGCAATAAAATGGTAGGAGGTCACAATGGCTGATACATCCAGAGCAAAACAGTTTATGCCCTTTGCCGCATTGCGTGGCTATTATGATATGATCCAGGCCAAAAATCGCGTGGTTGAACCAAAGAAAGAGATTGTGGCTGATGAGGCGGAACGTCTGTCTGACAAACTCAATCAGGTCAAAAAGAACATGATGGTCCGGGTGCGTTATTATCAGACCGATGCCTATGTGAATATCGAAGGAATTGTTACGAGGATTGATCCAGAGTTCCGTTATCTGACCATTGTAAAAACCAAGATTCCGTTTGATGATATCATTGATGTTTCCGGTGATGGAATTGTTGAAAACAAATAACTAATTGCTTATACTTAAAACATGAAATACACGAGACGGTTTATTTTGGATATGATCAAGATGGCATCGATGACCGATGCTGGCAACCGTCATGTTTCCATTGAACTGCCAACTGTTGATAAAAAGCACTACTTTGTGCTGACCTATGATGTGCAGGATAAAAAAGTCAATAGTGTTATTGAATATATCGGCCGCCGCAAACGTGTAGCCTCGGTTGATGATTTATTGAACGAGACTAACCCCACCATTCAATGATCTCTTTGGCGGCAGGTTTAATCTATATTTCCCTTTAAAGTCAGTCAATATCAAATCTTTCCAGTTCTTGTTTTTATGGAACAAAGATCTAACTCGTTCTGCACCGGACCCGATTGATGTTAATAGCCGTTTCCCATACACCCATGGTTCGCCGGCCTCTCTTGCTTTCCAAAGCTGTTCTATTATCTTGCCCTGGCTTACACCGAATTTCATCTCTCTGCCATGCCACATGATGTATGTAAAATCACTTGAAAGGATTTCAAAGTCATCATCTGTTACATTATGAACTTTGTTTTCAAATTCAATGACGTTCTCGATATAAACAATAATGTCAGAGAATAAAACATTTATCTCTGACATTTCTGGGATACTTTTCCTATCTATATTGATTGCGTGTGGAGTCTGTCGGTTGCTGAATAATTCGTAGATTTCGTCTTTGCTTAAAACATATGATAATTTATTGCTTTCGTCTTCTGTTGTTGGCCTGCTGCTCTTTATCGCATTTTTGATGGCAGCAGGCCTTATACAGCATTTTATTTTACCTGTTTCGGCCAGCACCTCAATTATGCCAATTTTACATTTCCAACGATCTGCCAAGCATTCAATATCTAAATACTCGGTCTGGATGTCCAACTGTGTCATGAACGTCCTCTTGTTTTTGTTCCTCCAAAACGAAAAAGGGGTTGCCAAACCGGCAACTCCTTTCCTTATCTTTTATGAAAAAATACTATAATTTTTCTTGATTTCAACAGGAATAAAAGCCCATAAAAATATATTTTTGTGGATCTTGATTCTTGCTCTGTATGTAGTATAATATAGCTACTTTCCCCCCGATTATGATTTATGTCCTATGAAGCATTTCCTCTGGCACGCTTAACTTTACGATCGTACCTCTTTTTCTGTTTAGAATTTTTACCTCACATGTTTTATCTCTTAGAATAAATTGTGCCTTAAGTGTCTTGTTGCTTTTGGAAATACCAACCAATATAAACCCTTGTTTATCACACTCTGTTGTTGCCTGTTCCTTGTTTATCCGTAATTTACTAGCAACCTCTGCAGCAGCCGTTAGCACATCTGGAAATGTATTATAGTTTATCATTTTGTCCTCATGCTTATAGTTTTTCTGCTATTTCTTCTGCAAGCAAGTGAATGTTCCACGAAGGATCATTTGCCTCACTGTCACCAAAGTTTTTTCTTACAAATCTATAGATTATCTTTGCAATTGATACGGGGCTAACGCACTTTTTATATTCCCTTAATGCAAATTTTACTCCGTCTTGATAGCCAACCTCGTATTCAATACCTTGACCTACATCTGAACGATCAAAATACTCTTGTTCGGTTTTCTTAAGTTCCTTTTCCAATACATCGATATACTTATCGCTTGTCTTTATTTCTTTTTCTAGAACTTTTTGATGTTTCATATTTAACCTGCTTTACAAATATATGTTTCATTGTTTTCTGACATCACAACATGCATCTGAACCCAACTATCAAGGTCTTCTTTGCGGTAACGGATAAATCTACCACATTTAACGAAAGGCAAATCTCGCCCATCATGGTTACGCCATTTGTTTAAGGAACTAATACTTGTACCCAAGTATGTTGCTGCCTCTTTTG
>Ga0247611_10008842_pt1 | contig 12292 bp, 13 predicted proteins | sample 177DNAGHGhighgp2_FD_192422 | JGI IMG/M metagenome (GOLD analysis project Ga0247611, IMG submission 192422) | Sheep rumen microbial communities from Palmerston North, Manawatu-Wanganui, New Zealand - 1770 DNA GHGhigh gp2 | ecosystem: Host-associated > Mammals > Digestive system > Stomach > Rumen... | reverse complement strand
TACGCCAGTTACAAGGTGTAATCAGACTTGCCAAGGATCGAATTCAAAGATACGAAAAAGAGAAAGAAGATCGTCTATTGCAAATCCGCGAAGCATCGCAGATTGAAATTAGCGAGAGTGTAGTTTCATTAAACCTAATTAATATCATCTAACCATATATGATAACAGTTGGACTTGACTTTGGAACCCATCAGACAAAAGTCTGTATTGAAGATAAGGAAGGTGTGGAGTTGAACTATTCCTTCATGAAGTTCTTCGATGCATATCGTCGTGAGTACTATACTCTTCCATCACTTGTTGGTGTTGGAAAAGATTGGTTATTGTCATACGGCTATCTACCACGAAAGTATGATGGTCGCATTATCAGGTATTTCAAACAAAGCACATTTAGACCATCTCCATTTGGAATGTCCCAAATCAATGCCATGTATTTTTCTACCTGGTATCTTGCATACATTCTTTTTGATTTGGAAGAGATATACGGACAGGAGTTTACAATTCAAATGGGTGCTCCTACTGATAGTGACCATGTTCGTCAAGCCAAAGTCATTGCAACTCGCATTATAGCATCAGCTTACAAGTTGGTAGAAGATATATTTGCCAACAATAAAGAGAAATTCTTGTCCACACCTATGCAAGAACTGACGGAACTAACAGAACTCGTTCCGTATTCAAAAGAGGTAAAGGAAGAATACGGACTGCTCGTTTTCCCTGAAGCTTATGCTTGTTTGAAACCACTAATCAGTCAAGGCAAACTTGCAACTGGTATGAGTTTGATGATTGATATTGGTGGTGGTACGACGGATATTTCCTTTTTCACAATTGAAAACAATAAACCGCAGGTATATGACTTCTATTCAATTAACAAAGGATTGAACTATCTTACCTGTGCCAACGAAAATGGTAAAGAAGGAACTGAGATAATTGTTAAGGACGCATCAGAGATTAGCAATAACCGAAGAACTGCATACATCAAGGAAGTAAATCAAGTTTGTAACTCTTTAAGGGCAAAACTTCAAAAAGAGTTTAAGCAGCAAACAGGATTGAATATGCAAAGACTATTGGATGCGTTGAAGAATCGTCCTTTGGTATATTGCGGTGGTGGAAGTACCTTTGCGAGTCTTCGAGTCAAATATGGAGGCTACAAAGACAAAAAGCAGATTTCTCATAAAGAATGGAATGTTAAGTCAATCAAGGATATTGAAGAAATTATTGATGATGACCTCTGTCCTATTCTGTCAACAGCCTATGGATTGGCAATTAGCACAGAAAACGACAACATTGTCATGAAACCATTCAAAGATATTTTTGAAAATATAAGAGGATATGAAGAAGAGCATCACAAAGGAACTACGCGCGACTACAAATTTGGAAGTGCGTATGGTGGATTTAACTATGCTGATGATTGGGATGCTTGGAAATAAAGAACGATAAGAAAATGGATACAGGAAGATTGAAACGCTTCTCTACTGAAGCAAGAACAATATTGATGCAGGGGGTTAAAAACCGCTTGCAAGCCCTCGGCTTTGACTTAAAGACTGGCAAAACAGAAGAATTACCCCAAGAAATGGAAGGTGGTGCAGTGTTTATGAATGATGTGGTAAGTACAGACCTATCGATAAGCCAGGACTAATCCTTGCCAACCAAGGTGATGGTCTGGAACAGTTCAACGAGCAAGTTCCTGATAGTCGTTTTGAGCCAGACGATGACGGCATCATTCTATTGATGTCAGCACAGAGTGACTTTGCTGACAATGCCACAATACGCTTCAAACTCTACTGGCTATTCTCTTCAAAGAAAAGAGCTTTCCAGTGCTTGACATATATGCACCGTATGGATGCCTATACAGCAGAGCGCATCAGGACAAAGTATCTCCTCCCCCACATTGAATGGCTGATTCAGAAGCAAGGAGAGATGGAAGCGAATGCCACCAACCTCAATGCTCGTGAGCGTAAGGAACTTGACAACATAGGCAAACAAATTGAGGAGTGCCGTGAGTATCACGACCGCCTCCATGTGATTGCAGACAAGCAGATAGCTTTCGACCTTGATGATGGCGTGGTTGTAAACTATGCCAAGTTCGGAGATACGTTGGCGAAAATAAAGTAAGGACTGAAAACGTTATTATATATATGACAAAGATAAAGAACGGCGAAAGCCAGAATATAGAATACAAGGAAAGTTGGCGTGACGAGTATCTGAAATGGATATGTGGTTTTGCCAATGCAAGTGGTGGCAGTATCTACATCGGCGTTAATGACGATAAGGACATCATTGGTGTAGATAACAGCAAACGCCTGATGGAAGACATACCCAATAAGATTGTTACCCATCTCGGCATTGTTGCTGATGTGAACCTATTGCATGAGGGAGAACTCGACTATATCGAGATTATCGTTGAGCCAAGCAACATCCCCATCGCTTACAAGGGTATCTACCACTATCGTTCCGGCTCCACCAAGCAGGAGTTGCGAGGTGCAGCCCTTCAGCAGTTCATATTGAAGAAAATGGGTCGTTCTTGGGATGACGTAAGCAATGACCGTGCCACCCTTGATGACATCGATCGCAAGGCCATCGACTATTTCCTTCGCAAAGGAATCGATGCACAACGCATTCCTGAAGACTTGCGTGAAGCATCAACAAAAGAAGTATTAGTTAGCCTCGGACTAATTGACGATGACGGCTTGCTGAAGAATGCTGCCATATTGTTGTTTGGCAAGAATCCCCTCAAATTCTTCCCAAGCGTAGCATTCAAGATAGGTCGTTTCGGAATGGACGAGGCAGACCTCATGTTTCAAGATGTTATTGAGGGCAACATCATTCAGATGGCCGACCGTGTGATGGAAATTCTACAAGCCAAATACCTCATTTCACCTGTGCGTTTTGAGGGTATGCAGCGTTATGAGACGTTGGAGATTCCCAAGGAAGCCATGAGAGAAATACTCTATAATGCCATAGCACATAAGGACTATACAGGGCCTGACATTCAGATGCATGTCTATGATGATCATATAGAGGTATGGAATGAAGGTGAACTGCCCGAAGGTTATACGGAAGAAACCCTCATGGGAAGGCATTCGTCAAAGCCACGTAACCGAAATATAGCCAATACGATGTTCAAGGCTGGTTTTATTGACACCTGGGGACGCGGCTACAAGAAGATCCGTGACGGTTTTGAAATTGCTGGAATACCGATGCCTAAAGTGCAAAATTTCTGTGGTGGCGTACAGGTGACAGTGGAGCGGACAAAGTTCATGCAGATGATGAATGTCGGAAACAATGTCGGAAGCAATGTCGGAAGCAATGTCGGAAACAATGTCGGAAACAATGTCGGAAACACGTCGAAATTACAACTAACTGATAGACAGCGCAAAATTTGTAAATTATTAAATGAATATCCACAAATATCAGCCAAAGGTTTGTCGGAAGTTCTGTCGGTGGTTTCAAGGACTATTGAAAGAGATTTGTCGGAATTACAAAAGAACGGCATAATCATCCGCGAAGGCAGTAAAACTGCCGGACATTGGGTATTATTGAAGCAGATTAAAGATTAAATATATGATACTAGATAAAATATATCAATATTTCGATCGAAACCCAGAGTTGAAGGTGCTATTCATCTTCAACAATGAGTTTCTTGCCGCAGAACTACAAGGTGTGGAATGGCGCAGTGGCTATCGTTATGTCGATTTCAAAGGCGATTGGTTCACAATCAAATACAATCTTGATAATGACTGGCAAAATGACAAAGTAATCTTGATGATGCACCAGGCTTCACCCCTGCAAATGAAATCCTTGCAATCGTCCTTCCCATTAATGGACGTGCTGGTTGCCAATATGGAGTATCATAGTCAGGACTATGCTGCATTCATCCAACAAAACGGACTGCCAGACACCGATAAGAAGATGGTGCGATTCATTGAGAAGAACATTATGCAGCTGCAATCGGACAAAATGCAGAAACTGTTTGCCCCATATTATCAGGACAACAGCATTACCACAGATAAATTCATCCGTGGTTTCATTAGCAGTTACATGGGACAGCAGCGCATCTTGGACTGGGATGACATTATCGTGCGTCTGCTTTTGATGGGACGTGAAAGCGAGCGACAAAAACAAACAGACTTCTTCGTCAAATTGAGAGGCAGTAAAGATGTCAATGAGGCATTGAAGCAGAAGTTGACTGACATTTTTGGTATTTCATACGACGAGAATACAGATGCGAAAGTCGGTAACATTGTCAAAGTGCTGAAATATAATGCCATCGTACAGAACTTGGCTCCATCGGATGCGGACAACTACAAGCAGAACCGCATCAATGACAGCTTGGCTCTGCAGCAGATGAACCGCATACTAGAGTTGGCTCTCAGCCAGGAAAAGTCTTCTACAGCATTGATGGAACTCTTCGATGAGTTGGGTACTGACATACACGATGAAGAGTTGATACGTTGGTATGGAACTGAAGCCAACTTCTATTTCGTGCCGGAAGCTTTATGCTTGCCTATCATAAAAACACTCTTGGAAAAGGAAATAGAGACAGAGCCAGAAATCGTCACTAACCGTATTGAGGATTTGCTCCTGAAGCACAATGATCACGGCATTATGGCACTGGTGATGGACTACGCTCTGCTTGTAGCAAGGTTTTATCAGAAAGCGCTATCACTTGGTTCGTTGACACTCAACACGCCAGACGAATATGTGATGCGCTATCAGCAAGACTACTATGTGGTTGACCAGCTTTACCGTCAGGCTGAGGAACTATACTTTAAGATAGACCCATCCTGTGAACTATTCAATACCATACAGCAAACCAAAAGCAATCTTAACCAGAACTACACCAAGCTCTGCAACCACATGAACTTGGAATGGATACGCTGTATTAAAGACGCAGGAGGCATGAATGAAGTTCACCTTCTCAGGCAATACAAATTCTACGAAGAACGCATCAAACCTATTCAAAAGAAGGTGGTTGTCATCGTTAGCGATGCCCTGCGCTATGAAGTAGCACAAGAACTGATTGGTGAACTGGCGAAGTCAAGACATATTGCCACACTGAAACCAGCGTTAGCAATGCTTCCTACGGAAACAAAATATTGCAAGCCCTCACTCCTTCCTCACCATGATCTAAAAATATATGGAAAAGATGGCGATCAAGACATGTCCGTCGATGATAAAATTCTCGACACAACGGAAAAGAGGAACACGCATCTTAAAAAATATCGTGACGGTGCTATTTGTGTTCCCTTCGAGACCGTTGCAGAATACAATACGGACAAGAACCGTGAAATATTCAAGCACTCTTTAGTTTATATATTTCACAACGTGATAGACAAAACAGGTCACGACGGCAATGCCAAGCAAGTAACACAGGCTTGTAGAGAGGCTATAACTGAACTTGGGACGATAATTCCAAAGATACATGCTTCTTATAATGTTACGGAGGTATATGTAACGAGCGACCACGGCTTCCTCTTTAATGACATCGTGTTTGCCGAGAAAGACAAACACAAGATTGAGGAAGACACGTTGGAACGTAGTTCACGATACTATCTCACCAATTCTGATAAAGAAGTGAATGGCATTGTCAAGTTCCCATTGGGTGATGTCTCAGGAATGGTGAACGGTAGTGATGTGTTTGTGGCTGTACCACAGGGAACAAATAGACTGGCTGCACCATCAGGAGGTTATATGTTCACTCATGGTGGAGCCGCCATGCAGGAAATTATTATACCTGTAATTACAAGCCGTCAGGAACGAACAGACAGTAAACAGCCTGTAGGTGTAATGGTACTTGACCGCAAATTGTCTATGCAAGCATCACGTCTTCGTTTTAAACTTTTGCAGACAGAGGCTGTCTCTATGGACATGAAAGAAAGGATTGTCAGTGTGGCGCTCTATTACAATGACGATGCAGTTACACCAATCAAGACAATCCCTCTTGACAAGACAGATCCTTCACTTGATAATCGAAAGATACAGGTTGACCTGACACTCAATAGAAATGTTGATGCCAAGGTTCTCCAACTGAAGGTCTTTGATGTAACAGACGAACTGAATCCGCTCATCAAGGAGAATGTAACTAATAACACATTGATTGAAAACGATTTTGACTTCTAAGCAATATGGAACTACAGCAAAAAGTAATGAATACCTTTGTAGGTAAGGTAGTAAGAAAGGACTTGGCTTTCCTTGTAAAAGGAGGTTTGCCCGTGCCAACATACGTACTGGAATATTTGCTGGGGCAATATTGTGCTAGCGATGACGAAGAAGTGGTTAACGAAGGACTCGAAAAGGTCAAGCAAGTCATCAAGAACAACTATGTTCATCGTGCGGAAGCCGAGTCTGTAAAAGGTATCATTCGCGAAAACGGGAAGCATCGTATCATTGATAAGGTGACTGTCGTTCTCAATGAAAAGAACGATGAGTACAATGCCACCTTTGCCAATCTTGGATTGTCGGGCGTACCTATTGGAACCGAGTATGTTCGCAAAAATCCGAAGTTGCTTTCTGGGAACGGTGTATGGTGTATCGTCACCATAGGTTATATTCCAGGTGAAGATGTAAAAGTACGCTGGGAAATTCAGAAATTGAAGCCTATTCAAATATCGAATATCGACCTTGATGAATATATAGAACAGCGTAAGAACTTCACTACAGAAGAATGGCTTGACTTCATGATGCACACTGTAGGTTTAAATCCAGAGCACATGAACCGCCGTGAAAAGTTCATTACATTGGCTCGCTTACTGCCTCATGTGGAAAACAATTTCAATTTCATGGAGCTTGGTCCGAAAGGCACTGGTAAGAGTCATGTATTCCAAGAACTGTCACCATATGGTGTGTTAGTCAGCGGTGGTGATGTCACTTCTGCTCGTCTATTTGTCAAAATGAGTGGCAATAAAGAAATTCTTGGACTGGTTGGTTATTGGGATGTTGTAGCATGGGATGAATTTGAACAGCAAAAAGGCCGTTCTGTTGATGCAGTTCTGATAGACACCATGCAAAACTATTTAGCCAATAAGTCGTTTAACCGTGGTAGAGCAACACATGAGGCTTCTGCATCTATGGTATTTGTTGGAAACACTAAGCATACAGTACCATATATGCTCAAAAACAGTCATCTGTTTGAGTCAATACCAACATCATTTATTAAAGGTGCCTTCCTAGACCGTATTCATTTATATAATCCCGGATGGGAAATAAAGATGCTGAAGAAAGATAGCTTCTCTAAAGGATATGGTCTAATTACTGATTATATTGCTGCTGTTCTTCATGCTATGCGTAATGATGATAGAACATCTATACTGAAGGAATATGCAAAGTTTGATGGCTCATTATCAGAACGTGACCATTTGGCCATTCGAAAGACGTTCTCAGGTATGATGAAGCTACTCTACCCTGATGGAAAGATGACCGATGAAGAAGCATACGAGTTAATCGATTTTGCTGCAGAATGCCGAAAGAGAGTAAAAGACCAACTATATGTTATAGATGAGACTTTCAAAGCAGAACCTGCTGTTTTCAAATACATTAATTTGAAGACTGGCGTGGAAATAAAGGTTGACACTCTTGAAAGAATCAGTAATGCACACCTCTTTACTACTAATATTTCAGAGAACCCTGAAGAAGGAGAATTGAATGATGGTGACACTCAGGCCATGAATCAAGGGATGCCACAAGCAGATAACGGTGATGGGAAACGTCCTCGTATTCCTATTCTTCAGGAAAAGAATCTATCTTTCCGCATGGGACAAACAGGGGTGAATTATAAGAAACTGTTTGCAACCTATCTGGCAGAAGCAAAAGAGGTAACAGTGGAAGATCCATATATTCGTGCTCCTTGGCAGATTAAGAATTTCATGGAATTCGTTACCATGCTTATAGAGACTCGTCCTGTAGATGATCTGAAACTTCATTTGTTTACCAATGAGGAAGAAGAAAAGATTCCTGACCTGATAGACAAATTGGATGACATCAAGGATGACCTTGCTGGCTACGGTATTGAATTTGATTATAAGCTCCGTGATTTCCACGACAGATGTATAAAAACCGATACAGGATGGACTATCACTTTGGGACGTGGATTGGATATTTTTGAGAAGTATAGTCCCTACTCAATCGAAGCACTACGCCAAGACAAACGTAAATGCAAGGAGTTTATGGTGACTTATATGAAAACTAAAAATGTATAATAGAAGATTATAGTAACACTGTAAGGAGCAACTCATTTCAAAATGAGTTGCTCCTTTTTTGATATCTGCTCAAAAAAATAAGAAGAAAAACACACTTTATCTTATCTGTGAAGATAGACTGCACTTTTGATATTTACCTTTGCCATGTCAAAAATAAAATCAAAATATATCATGATTGTTGTATGGAACACGATGATTGAATTTTAACTAAAACATTTATATATGAAAACCTCAAAAAATTATTTCTTTCTTTTTATGATGGCCATCATGACACTTGCCATCACGACATCATGTAGCAAAGATGAAGATGAGATTGACTCAACCTATCACTCATTATTTGTAACATGCGACTATTTCATTGATATGCTGGACACAGTATATGAACGTTATGATGCATTTGGTAGCAAAGCCAAAGATACCAGTGATGGAAAATTTACCGTAACGCCAATAGGCAGACTCATCATTGTTAAGAAGAAAACTTATGCTTCTTCCATTACCTATTCAAGCATAGAATCGGCCTTAAAGAGCCATTACAGCGGAAACAGAAAGGTCAACAATGTCTTTCATAATAGCGGTGGAACAATAACCATCGACTGTAGAAATTAATTTTCATAATATCCGTAAAAGAAAATACATATAGCATTAAATAACCTGAAAAATGAAAAAGTATCTGATTATGTGCTTCATGGTTGCACTCTTAGCATCCTGTAGCAATAACAATCCTTGGGAGTACAAAGTAGTGAAAGTAGCCGGAATGCCAGCTGAAGAACTGGCAGAGTATGGCGCACTTGTCTATGGCGATCAAACAGCCATGCTCAATAAGATGGGCAAAGAAGGCTGGGAACTGGTCAGCACATATACTGAGACAGCTACAGAATTTCCGAACTTCGGTAGCCCAGACTACGTTACAGGCATCCGTGACAATACTAGAACAAGCGTAGTGAACTTTGTCTTCAAGAGACAGAGCAACGGAAAAGATGAGAATAACGCTAAACCAAAGAAGAAATGAAGATAGCTTCGGTTCTCATCATCTCGTTGATGATTCTATCGTCTTGTTCACATAAAGACGAGGCGATAGAACTATCACGGGATTTCTTTGCTTCATTATCCGACTCTACCTATGGAAAGCCCCATGATTTTTATCCCGATTATGACGCATTAGGCATTGAAGCAAAGTCTGACAATGTGGACATCGAGGCTTCTGATGTTACCGAAAAGAACGACTCTTTCACTGTTCGTTGCTATAATAACTATACCAATAGTGAGGGAACCTTCAAGCAGGACAGTGTTACCTTGTTCATTACGAAGAACAAGGATAAGCAGTACTACATCTATGACTCCAGAGGTCTCATTGAGATGGATAAGGATTTGGAATGGTTTGGAAAGGTCACTGGGGCTTTTAACAAGAGGCTGCCCAACGATCAGGCATTGACAAAGCGTATCGAGCAAGTCAGGAGCATGATGTGGGACAAATTTGAAGAAGTTCGTGCGGAACTGGCTACCAAGGTGAAGATTGTCAACTGGTCTTGGGAAACAAGTTATAGCGGTGAGGCTAATGGAGAAGGAAGGGTTGTCAACAATCTGGACTATTGCATTTCGGGAGTGAGATATCATGTGAACTACTATGACCGAAGGGGTCATTTTATGGCTGAGGACGATGGAAGTATCGACAAGACATTATATCCAGGAGAAAAATACGACTTCACCTTCTGGAGTTCTAATGCCAAATATCCGAATGCAGCAAATCTCCGTCTGGATTTTTCAGACAATATGGTTTTTGACTTGATCAAGGAACAGGCCTATATAGGCACGGAATTCCAAGAATACTTGAAACGCCAAAAGATCAAATAATCAGAAAGTCAAGTCGTTCATACATAAATTTTTCACGGAGCGAACATATTCAATAAGGATGGTAGGGTTAATACCTTGCCATCCTTTTTTGTAATATGATTAGTTTCCTATTATTTTCAAAATAAATATATCTGTGCAGATAGACTGCACTCATGCATTTTACTTTTGCAATATCAATAATTAAAATTTGGTATATGGGACTACTTCATTTTTTATTCGGAGCTTTGTTGAACAATAGAAAAAACAAAAAACAGAGCCAAAACAATCAGTCGAACATTTCTAGTGACAGTTATCATCGTGCTTATGAGGATGGTTACGATGACTGTCGTATGAATCATAATGATGTCAGCCGTCAGAATGAATATGACTACCAAGATGATTGCGAGTGCGACTGCGGGTACGACAATAGTAGCTATGATGGTTACGACTGCGGCTATGACAATAATAGCTATAATAATTGCGACTGCGGCTATGACAATAATAGCTATAATAATTGCGACTGCGGCTATGACAATAATTGTTCTGATTATTAAATATGAAAAAACTAATGATGTTTGTATTGATGCTTACCATCAGCTATGGTGCATCAGCTCAGAGAAAAACGGAAATCGTTGAACCAACAGTAAAAACGGTCAAAGACGATGGTATGGTACTCAAAAGAAAAGTTGCCATTGGTAGATTCTCTAACGAAACCCAGTATGCGAAGGGGATCTTCTATGACAAGGAGAATGATCCTATGGGGAAACAGGCACTAGACATTCTTTCGGCGAAACTTGCTGCTTCAGGCAAGTTCCTTTTGCTCGAACGTAGTGATTTAACCACTCTTCTAGAGGAATGCCAAAAAAGTGGTGGTGGTTCATCTACAATTGGCGCTGACTACATGATTATCGGTTCTATCACGGAGTATGGTCGTAAGAATACCGGAAAGAACGGCGTTTTTACTTCTCAGAAGACCCAAACTGTAGAAGCTGCTGTAGCGATTCGACTTGTTGATGTTTCCACGGGACTTATCATCTATTCTGATGAAGCGAAAGGTTCGGCAGAACTGACTACGAAGACAACCATGGGAATTGGAGGACAAGCCAGCTATGATGCTACGCTGAGTGACAAAGCTATTTCTGAAGCTATCAACCAGCTCGTAGAGAATATTATTAATAAATGTACGAATAGTCCATGGAAGACGTATTTCCTATCTTATGATAACGATGCTGTTCTGATAGCAGGTGGAAAGAGTCAGGGGATTAAAACCGGAATGGTTTTCAATATTAAGACACAAGGAAAGAAGGTAAAAAATCCTCAAACAGGAATCATAATTACGCTTCCCGGCAAGAATGTAGGCACAGCAAAAGTTACCATGACTGGCGGTGATACTCCCGAGACTGAATACTCATTTGTTGAAGTAAATTCTTCCGAAACCATCGATTCTAATAACATGTCTAACTATATCATAGAACAAATAAAATGAAAAAGAGTCTACTATTTATTTTTGGTCTTGCACTATTGGTGGCAGGCTGTAGAGCACACCTTCCCGTCACTCAACAAGGTGGTAAAGAAGATGCAGCCTATTTGCTGTTTGTAGGCCAGAAAGTTTATGGAGGAAAAGAAGTACAGGTGTGTGTTGATGATGCAGCTCCTTTTACTGCTAAAGTTGTCAAAGCCAAGAAAGCCAGCTATAAGGGAACACAGTATAGCGTTGCTACAGGTAGCAGAAACCTGAAGGTTACATGTGATGGTAAAACGCTGTATCAAAAGAAGATTTTTGTTTCCACCCAAGATGTTAAACAAATTATGCTACCATAACTATGAAAAGAATTATCTATATTGGCGTTATCGCGATTATGGCTCTGTCTGGTACATCATGTACGACGACCCAAACTTTGTACTCCTGGTATGACTACGCAGATGTATCATACGAATATAATAAAAAGCCTACTGAAGAACTAAAAATGAAAGTTCTTGAGCAATACAAAAAAATAACAGACAAGCAGAAAGGTGTTCGTGGCGTAGTACCTCCCGGTATGTATGCAGAATATGGATATCTACTCTACAAGACTGGTAAAAAGCAGGAAGGTATTGATTTCTTGAAGAAAGAGATATCGCTATATCCAGAGTCTGAGAAATATATTTCACGCATCATTAAACAACTTGAAAAATGAAAAAGATCATATTATTCGCACTTGTTGCTATAACGTTAGCTTCATGCTCTACTCCCAAAACTATGGGAGAACAATATCCTGCCATGTATGAAG
>Ga0247611_10008840_pt1 | contig 12292 bp, 8 predicted proteins | sample 177DNAGHGhighgp2_FD_192422 | JGI IMG/M metagenome (GOLD analysis project Ga0247611, IMG submission 192422) | Sheep rumen microbial communities from Palmerston North, Manawatu-Wanganui, New Zealand - 1770 DNA GHGhigh gp2 | ecosystem: Host-associated > Mammals > Digestive system > Stomach > Rumen ... | reverse complement strand
AAAATGTTTGGTTTGCATTATTTTTTTTTGTACCTTTGCACTCGTAATCAAGAAACAAAGTGCACACGTTGATTGAGACACACGAGAGTAAGTAACATTAGTATTAACCTATTAAACCATTAAAATTATGACAAAGAAAGAGACCATTAAGTTTATAGTACAGATGATTGCCAGTATCGCAACAGCGATTGTAACTGCCCTCGGCGCCACGAGCTGCATGGGCATGTAAAAGATTGCCAGAGCATGCCAGGGACCTGGTACCTGACATATACTACCCCGCTCTACCATGATAGTAAAGCGGGGCTAGTATTCGGATATAGGATATTATAATGTAACAGCCAAAGCTGAGAGTTTTTTGCTGAGATCTTGTAGGGCATCACGGAATTGCTCACGTTCCTGATCAGTAAAGCGAGCAGTCTTACCATTTACCGTGTTTCCATTAACTTTCTGCATCAGCCATGAACGCGATTTACCAAAGTATTTTTGTGCAATGTAACTAAATGATAGAGCCTCAGGCATATCACCTAGTTTTGCTCGAAATACCAATTCATCGCTTTCTGCCAGTGCTTTTCTGATACCTTCTTCAAATTGTTCGATTCCAGCTTCGTATTCTTCAGCAGTCAGTTTTTCGGCAGGTGTTTTACCTTCCGTTACAGCGTCAAAGTATGCTTTTACCTTGACATCCTTAATGTTGTTAGTTGCTTTTTCCATGTCCATACTACCTTAATATTACCCTGTCGCAGTCAGCCAAACAGCGTTTATAGAATTCTATCCCTTCTAATATTTCCATTTTGCGTAATGTATATTATGCTGCAAAGATAATAAACTTCTGTTTATCAGCCAAACATTATACCAAAAATAAACAAAAGTTTAACCAAGGTTAACTAAGCACATTAGAACACACAGTCCAAAGTCAGTGTAAGTAGGATCAATATGCTTCTTGGTTGTTTGGATGTCAAGAGTGATGTAATATGTACCAGCCTCAACCCAAATGTTTGAACCATTTTGAGCCAGATTAATCCTTGGGCCATCCCTGTGCCATCGCTGCGATAGCTACCAAGCAGAAAACCAATGTTGAGTAAAATCTTCTCATACGCCTTTAGTTACATATATTATTGAATTTGCTGCAAAGATATGAAAAAAGCCGCTTGGTTATTCTCCAAGCGGCTCATTTTATGCAAGTTATCTTTATGCAAGCGGTTGCACGGGACGTTTAATTACGATTCCCCCCAACCAATTACTGAACTGTGCAGTAAATCTTATCAGAAGTTGTGCGGCAAGGATAGAGCTTGATGGTAGAACCTGCAACGGTGATGTTGTCGCCATTAGCAACAAGATCTGAAATAGTAGTACCACCAAGGTTTATGCCCCAGCTGTTATTAGCAGTGAACTTCCATCCATTAGCTGTAACACCTGCACCTGTTATAGTAAAGCAAACATTTGCAGCGTCCCATGTCATCTGCTGAGCGTCATCCTTTTCATTCCAGCCATTGAAATCACCTACCAGATTCATGTTAGTAATCTTCTCGCCGGTAATCTTACCAGACGCAACATCAACAGTCAGGTAATACAAACCTGGATCATCACAGTATAGGTTGGTATCTGTACCAGCTCCGTTGTTCAAGAATGAAGGAACACTATTGAAGTTACTCCAATTATATTCTGCATTCCAGTTACGTTCCTTAGTGAACTTGAAACCACCATCAAGATATACGAAACCTGTGTAGATTCCATCGAAATTAGGAGATCTCAAGGCTGCAGCCAATTCTGGAGTCCATCCCCATTCTGGCATACTAGCTTCTGCAGTATTATACTTCTGGCCATTTCCTGGAACATAGATATACTCTGTAAAGTTGAGTTTCTCAATCTTATAGGTGTACTCCATCATGTTAATGGTCATACGATAGATGCCTTCTGCTTCAATCTTACCAGCCTGTGGACTAGCAGTAGTAAGAAGACCTTCGGCGCTTGTATCGCCGTCAACCTTGGTTCCAACAACACCTGTTTCACCCTCTTTCCAGAAGTCATTATCATAATTGGTCTTCGAGATGATCTTCCAATACTGGTTGTCGGCAGTTGCCTTAAAGACAATCTGGAACTCAGGATTATCATAAACATTGCCATCGCCGATATGGTTGAAGGCAAGTGCGCCATCCTTATTCCAACCGGCAAAGTCACCAGTCAGATAATAGCCTTCATCAATGAATGGGGCAACAGGGAGAGCCTTAACCTGAAATACAGACGAGGTTGCTGTCTTTACAGTTGTGGTACCATTGCCAAGCCAAGCACTAACAGTAGCATCAATAGAACGCTCTTTAGGAGCCTTACCGAAAGTAGCATCAACATAGCTAGTGAATTCATTTAAAGACATCGTTCCATCCCCTGCCAGATCAAAGGTCTTATCACCTAATGTAATGGTATAGCTTGAAACATAACTAGCATCAGACGATGTTGGGGCAGTTAAATTACAAACCTTAACTGTTGTCTGGCCATCCTTGAAATCAGCGAAATTAATCACATCGACGGCCGAAACACTTCCATTACCAAAATTAATATCTTCTGGCTGATCGACAACCTGTGGAGATGCCCAGTCTTTGTAGTCGTCGGTACATGCTACTACCGACGCTACAAATGCTATTCCGAATAATATTTTCTTAAACATAATAATACTCCTTAATAATTACTTTTTAATAAAGCGGATAAAACCAGTGATATCGTTGAAGAGAATCAGATATGTAGCATCATCTGTAATCTTGAAGTTATCACCATTACCAACACCATAAGCATACATACCTTCTGAATACTCAACGAAAGTACCTCCCTTATTGAAGTCCCATGATCCGGCCTGCTTAATCTTCACCTCATCGCCAGCAGCGAATGTATACTCGATGTACCAATCATGATTCTCCCATCCTGTAGAGCAAGGAGTCATTTCTGTATCACTCCAGCCATTGAAAGAACCAGAAATAGCCATTCCGTCGTAAACAGTTGCGCTACCAGTATAAGGCTCAACAGTCAGGGCTGTAGTATTCTCCTTATCGCCAGCCTTTGCAAGGTCTGCGGTATTGAGTTTAACAACATATAATCCTGCTGCACCTACTGTAATATTACCAGAGCCTCCGTCGTTCTTCACATAACCGTTGTCATTCTGTCCAATCTGAGTAGCCCAGTTATCGGCCATCGAACCACGCAGCTTGAAGCCATTGCCAGACAGATAACCAATCCACTGAATTTCGCCCTGACCAGTCTTTGCATCATAGCTATTACCATCGATAGTCTGCATTGGGATAACACACTTACCATAGTCACCACCCCATGAACCATCTGCGATATCGCCACCGATAAGCCACCAGATTTCAGGATCAGCAGCCTTCAGTTCTACATAGTAAGGTACTGCGCTGAGTTTCACCATATTTGAATAAATAAGGTTGTACTCATTGAAAGAAGCATCCTTAATAACAGATTTTATACGGAAATAAACATCCTGAAGTGAAGGAACTGTAGTTTCCGTCCATCCACAGAGCTGCAGTAATGAGCGGTTAAGCAACTGAGTGTTAACCTCAACACCTGCACCACTATTAAAAGTCTCATCAAGAGCAAAGAAATCTGCACCACTATTGTCTTCGGCATTGGCGTCGTAAGCCTTTGTATAAGATCCTGTTGGTGAAACTTCTACGGTATAGGTGGGAACCATAGCAGCATTAAAATTGTTATATGGAGTAGGCTGCGACCAAGTAAGTGTCACAGTAGACGATTTCTCCAAGTCGACGTTGCCTTTGACAGCAATCTCGTTAAGCACAAACTGCTGAGGCTGAGCAATGGTTGGGTTAGACTCATTATCATCCTTACAAGAAGTAAGGAATGTAAGTCCCAGAGCAGTCAGCAGTAATGTTGATTTGAATATTGTCTTCATAATTATATAATCATTAAAATATTCACTTTAAACTTTATCAATAGCCGGTATTCTGCTTGAGGTTTGGATTTGCATTCATATCCTCAGCAGGAATAGCAAATACGTTACGGAAGGCAGCAAAACTAGCACCATTCTGCGAACCAGCTTTCCAATCCCAGAGATACTGTCCGCTCTTATCGCCACCGAAGTATCCATAACGAATCAGGTCGGTACGGCGGAAGCCTTCGAAGTAAAGCTCACGTGAACGCTCGTCCAGAATCTGGTCAGTTGTATAGCTGCTACGTGTGGTAGTATTAGCACGCTCACGCAGGGCATTGATATAACCTGCTCCTGTAGCTGTAGTAGAACCACCATTAATACGTGCATCAGCCTCTGCTGCAATGAGGTAAGCCTCGGCAGAACGCATTAGGAAGAAGTCGGTATCAACAAACTTAGAATCGTGTGCATTACCACCACTAGAATAAGTATTGCGATACTTACCTACAGAGTAACCAGAAGTAAACTCGGTCGGTGTATCAACAACGAGTGTACGGTCTTTACCGAAGAAGAGTGCACGGTCATCGCCTGCAGCTGTTGCCATTTCGCTAATAGTAGCTTCTGGAGCATCTCCCTGAGGGAAGAATTTTGCAAGCAACTGGCTTCTTGCGCGGTTACCAGCCCAGAACTCACTTGTTCCATAATCCGAATTAGTATCCATATCAGATTTCCATGTAGACGCAGCAAGGAACAGAGATGTACACCATGCTGTGGTCTTAATACCATCCTGCAACAGAGGAAGTATAGCCTCTTGCGAAGCGCCATTGCTACCATTATCGCCCATAAACAGCATCTGGTAAGCACTCCAACCGTTAGTACCAGTAGTCCAAAGCTTGTGAGGGCCATTGATAACCTTCTCTGCATAAGTCTTAGCATCACTCCAACGAGCTGTACCTGTGTATACTTCAGCATTGAGGTACAAACGAGCCAACAGCAGATTGGCAGCATCCTGATCGGCACGGCCATAATCATTATCAGTATCCTTACGAGTAGCAGGAGACATCATCTGATCTTTTACCTCAAGAAGTTCGCTCTCGATCCAATTGAACAGGTCTGCACGCTGAATCTGTTCAGGAGGGGTTGTCATCAATGCTGTTGCAAATGGTACATTGCCGAAACAATCCATCAAGTGATAATAGAAGAGTGCACGAAGGAAACGTATTTCGGCCACATGGGTAGCGTCCGCATCTGCACAAACATCCAGATAATGGTTGCAATAAGTAATACCTGTATACAAGCGATAATAGAATCCTTGCAACATTGGATGAGATGCATCCCACTGATTAAAGTTGAATGCAGGAATACCAGGGTCACCCCATGCACAGATGGCTTCATCTGTAGTGAGTTCGTTAGCATTAAACAACTGACGTACGAAACCTGCAGTACCACCATCGAGACCGTCTATATCGCAGTCGCCGTTAGCACCAGTCTGACCCTGCAAAGCCATCTGGGCATAGCACTTTGTGAAAAGAGCTGCCTCATCAGGAACCATAGTCTTACTAGGGTCGATAGGAGTCACATCCAGATCTTTCGTGCAAGAACTCAATCCTACTGCAGCAACCAAAGCTGCAGCTGGAATTATATTTTTGAAATATTTTAAGTTCATAATCATAATCCTTTAAACTATTATTGTTTTAAACCCTGTTAGCTCTTTAGAAATTGAGGTTCAAACCTACCAAGAATGTAAGAGGACGAGGATACATATTGTTGTCAATACCACCTGAAACCTCAGGGTCAATACCCTCGTACTTAGTAATGGTGAATACATTGGTAGCAGAAACGTACACACGTCCGCCAACACCAAAGTTCTTATCGAAAGAGTAACCCAGTGTAATGTTGTCACACTTCAGGAAAGAAGCGTTGTGAACAAAGTAATCAGAGAGTGCATGGTCGTAAGTAGACCAGTTACGCTCGATAGCACCTTGGATGGTATTCTGCAGATAACCAAACGAAGAGTCAAAACGTTTAGCCGTGTTAGAATAGCCAGCCTCCTTATCCCAATATACATAGTTATCGAAGCTTGCACGCAAACCGAAACCGAAGTCCCACTGCTTATACTGTACACGCGAGCTCAAACCTGCTGTATATGGTGCTGCAGGACTCTTGTAGAAATAGCGGTCAGAGTCGTTAATAACGCCATCGGCATTACGATCAACATAAACACCCTCAAGAGGAAGTCCATTTTCATCGTATACCTGCTGGAATACATAGAATGAATTTGCCGGATGACCAACAGAATGAGCCTGACAGTTATTACCAGTGCCAGCTGAAATACCACCAGTCAAAACAATTGAAGACTCGCCGGTAAGCTCTGTAATCTTATTCTTGTTGTATGTAAAGTTAGTGGTAACTTCCCACTGCCAATCCTTGCTCATAATCGGGCGAACAGTAACAGCAGCCTCAAAACCCTTATTCTCGAGAGAACCGATATTAGAACGCACCTTATTACGGAAGTTTGAACCAGCTGATACGTATGCATCATTAATCAGGTCGGTGGTCTTACGGTAGTAATAATCTACGCTACCGCTCAAACGGTTGTTGAAAACACTAAAATCAAGACCGATATTTGAAGTTGTGGTTGTCTCCCACTTCAAATCCTGATTATAAGCATCTGGACGATAGAGTAAACCATCGTTATTTACGCCATTGATTGGATAACGTCCATCAACATTGGTTGTATTCACATTATAAGTAGCGAAATAGTTGTAGTCGCCAATACCATCTTGCTGACCGGTTTTACCCCATCCCAGACGGAGCTTCAATTCGTCAAGCCAATTAACATTTTTCAGGAAAGCCTCCTCATTAATCTTCCAACCAAGAGCTACAGATGGGAATGTTGCCCAGTGTTCCTTGAAGCGGCTTGAACCATCACGACGAACGGTGAATGTCAACATGTAACGATCCCATGCAATATAGTTGGCACGGCCAAAGAAGCTAACAAGATAGTTCTCTGATTTCCAAATACTTGTTGAAGCATTATAAGGCTGACCTGCTGCTGCAATTTCTGTTCCATCAGCATTAGTAATAGTCTGCTTCGTTGTAGTTGGATAAACACCTGCATAATATGAGTCGCCCCAATATTTATTGTGGCTCCACTCATAACCTACCATAACATCGAAATGCTGAGTCTTCAGGAAATCCTTATAGTACTGAGCATAGGTAGACAGAGTAAGATTATACTTCTTTTCATATGAATAGCCACTGTTACCATAATAGAAATTTGATGGCCCCCATTTTTCGTAGTCGGTTTTCTGCTTACCATGTGCCAAGTCACCACTCAGATTAGCATGGAGACGAAGATCTTCGAAACCATGAACCTGATAGTCAACCTCTACATTACCCATGTAGTCGTAAGAATTTGCACGATCATACTTTTCATATAGACGTGACAATGGGTTAGCCACAGTGTTACGATTCCACATGGTTGGATAGGTTTCGTCCTTCAGACTAGCACCGTTATCAACCCACTGCCAATATCCGCAATAGTTATTATACTTACCATCAGTAGAGTAGATTGGCTGAGTTGGATCCATGCGTGTTGCATCGCCGATAGCGGCCTCGTTTGCATAACGGTTATGGGCATACATAAACTTACCATTGATATTGAACTTCAGGTGATCCTGCAAGAAAGAAGGATTCAATGTCATGCTAGCTGTTGTACGCTGGAAGTTTGAAGTCTTAAGAATACCATCCTGGTTTGTGTAGCCTACACTGAAACGATACGGCATATTCTTAATACCACCTTGAACAGTAATATTCTGATCGGTAGAAAAAGCACCACGGAAAATCTCATCCTGCCAGTTAGTATTTGCGGTACCAAGAAGAGCTGCTGCATCAGAATCTGCACCATAATAAGACTTGATGAATGCGCGATACTCATTTCCATCAAGAACATCGAGAGTCTTTTTCTTAACCGAATATGAAACATTACCACTATAGCTTACCTGTGGAGCCATATTGCCACGACCCTTTTTGGTAGTAATTATGATAACACCATTAGAACCACGGCTACCATAAATAGCGGTGGCTGAAGCATCCTTCAGCACTGTAAACGACTCAATATCGTTAGGGTTAACCATAGTCAGAGGGTTTGCTGCTCCCTTAATACCCTGATTATCCATAGCAAGTCCATCAATAACAATCAGAGGGTCGTTAGAAGCATTCAGTGACGAACCGCCACGAATACGAATTGTAGCACCACCACCAGGAGTACCACCACCTGAAGTAACATTTACACCAGCAATCTTACCTTGAATCATGTCTTGAGCATTAGTAATCAAACCATGATTTTTCTCATCTGGTTTAATAGCTGTAACAGATCCTGTAAGGTCGGATTTCTTAGCGCGACCGTAACCAATAACAACGACATTCTCAAGTACTTGAGAATCGTCTTGCAACGTTACGACAACATTAGGAGCAGCCTTTACCTTGGCATCTTGATAGCCAACATAGGTAACGGTAATGTTTGCACCTTGGTTTGCCTTAATAGCGAAGTTACCGTCGAAATCAGTAATGGTTGCAGCCTGAGTGCCGTCAACGCGTACTGTTGCGCCGATAATGGGTTCGCCTGTAGCATCTTTCACATGGCCTTTCACATCAATCTGAGCAAAGGCACTTACCGACAGGAACAGCCCTAAAATAAGGCCAAGCATCCTCATCGGAAATTGAATGTTTACCTGCTTCATCATTACATTTAAATTAGAGTTAATCTTGTTATTGTTATATCGTTTTAAGCTTCTATGGAGCTTGAATTTACAGTTTCGTCGGTGCAAAGATATATCAGATTTCAATACGTTATTCTTTTTTCTGTTTAAAAATGTTATTTTTGACGTGCAAACGTTTGCATAACAATTTAGCTACCATAATCTTGCTTAATTATATATAAATATGTATATTTGCAGCAAAATAAAAAAAGTTATCAAATGAAACAGCTACTACTGCTAATGGTCTGCATGCCACTTATGGCATCGGCCCAGAAAATATCAAAGGTGTGGAGTCCAGATAATGGCGACGGGACCTACACCAATCCTGTTATTAATGCCGACTATAGCGACCCCGATGTATGCGTGGGTGCCAGTGGCGAGGATTATTACATGACGGCATCATCGTTCCAATGCGTACCCGGTCTGCCCATCCTACACTCAAAGGATCTGGTAAACTGGGAGATTATCAATTACGCATTAGGCAATCTGTACGAAGGCGATGAGACTTTGCTCGAGCATTTCAGCACCCCTCGTCATGGCGCAGGCGTTTGGGCACCCAGTATCCGCTATCATGCGGGCTGGTACTATATCTATTGGGGCGACCCCGATTTTGGCGTATATATGGTAAAAACACAGGATCCTGCTGGCAAATGGTCTGCTCCACTTTGCGTCATCAAAGGCCAGGGCTATATCGATACCACCCCGCTTTGGGATGAGGATGGACGTTGCTATATGGTTAACGGATGGGCCAACAGTCGCTCTAAATTTGCATCGGTACTTACGGTTCGGGAGATGTCGGCTGATGGCACCCGCCCTATCGGTCAGCCGGTGATTGTGTTCGATGGTAACGGCACCGAGAATCGCACTTGTGAGGGGCCGAAGTTCTACAAGCGCGATGGCTGGTACTGGATTATGTGTCCGGCAGGTGGCGTGCCTACGGGGTTCCAGTTGGCAATGCGCAGCCGCAGTCCATACGGACCATACGAGCACAAAATTGTGTTAGCCCAGGGTAAGACCGCTATCAATGGTCCCCACCAGGGCGGTTGGGTGCATACCAAATATGGCGAAGACTGGTTTCTGCACTTCCAGGACAAGGAGGCCTATGGTCGTGTGGTTCATCTCAACCCCGTTGACTGGAGCACCGGTTGGCCCATCATGGGTAAGAAAGGTGAGCCCGTAAGCACTTACAAAAAGCCCAAGAGCGACTCGAAACTGGTAGTGAACCCTGCTGAGAGCGATGAGTTCAACGGTGTAACATTGGGCAAGCAGTGGCAATGGCACGCTAATTACGATGAGAAATTCGGTACTGCCACCGCTTTTGGCACCTATCGCATCTATAATTACAAACTCTCCGATAACTTTGTAAACTTCTGGGAAGTACCAAATTTACTGCTGCAGAAGACACCAGCCGACAAGTTTACGGCTACCACCAAGATTCGCTTCACTTCGAAGGCCGAAGGACAGATGGGCGGACTTATCATGATGGGACTCGACTATTCGGCGCTGGTGGTGAAGCGTGTGGGTAAGCAGTTCCAGTTGTTACAGCTCACCTGCAAGGCTGCCGATAAAGGCAAGCCACAAACCGAGCAGCTCATAGCCACCCTGAAGCCCACAGCCGAGGATAAGATTGATTACAAGCCTGGTATCCACATGGATATCTATCTCCGTCTTAGTGTTGATAACGCCAAGCTCAACTTCGCCTACAGTCTGGATGGTAAGAAGTTCAAACCTTGTGGCTCAGAGTTCCAGATGCGCGAGGGCAAATGGATTGGCGCTAAGTTCGGTTATGTATCCGTTGATTCTAATCCCAAATCAGATCGCGGAAATCTGGATGCCGATTGGATTAGAATTACGCCATAGGAGAAACTGGTACAAATAACTTGCTAAGCAAGTACAAACAGTAAGCTTAACAGGTACAACGAGCCTATTCATCTATCGTTTGCCTATACCCAAACGATTATTTGCCTATACCCAAACGATTGTGCGCCTATACGCAAACGATCATTCGGGTATAGGCAAATTGAAATGTACTACAGATGCTTCTTGAAGAAATCGAGCACACGCTGCTGGGCTTTCAGACCGCAGCTGTGGGGCATATCCCAGAGTTCGGTTTCAATCTTATCGCCAGCACCCTGACTCTGCCAGGTGGCATGCATGGTGGCAAAAGCCTTCTCGACTCCAGGTACAGGGAACAGTTTATCCTGCGAGCCATTGATGAAAAGCATGGGTTTAGGACAAGCTAAACTGGCCACATGGGGATAGTCCATCCAACGGCGCAGACCAGGGAAACAGTTGGCAAAGCCGCCATTCTCGGTACGGCTGTACTTGAATCCCATCTGCTCATCGGCTGTTACCATCCAACAGACAGCGGCGCCCACTTTTATGCGGTCACTGAGGGCAGCCAGCATCCAGGCACGATAAGCGCCCATCGACCAGCCTGTACAGCCAATGCGAGAGGCATCAACCTCGGGCATCTGTGCCAAGAACTCGGTGCCAGCGATATCGTCGTAGGTCATCCAGGCCGAGAGGTCGATGCCATACAGCATCATGTTGCCGGCAATCATATCGTAACGGTCGCGCTGGGCCCCCTCTTTCTGTCCGCGCTCACCCCACATCGGGGCATCGGCCGAGAATACTACATAGCCCTGCTTGGCCAAATAATCGCCAAAGAACTGTCCCTCGTAGCCCTTCAGCCACTCCTCGGCATCTTTTACAACTGCCGCCTCTTCGCAAGCCAAAGGTCGAATCATTTTTTCCTTACCTATATATAAATGGGCACCATGATCGTGCAACAGGTTGACGGCAGGGAACGGTCCCTTACCATCGGGAATGAGCACATAGGCAGGCACGGTATAGTACTGCGATAAGCGGATTTCAATCTTCTGGGCCTTATAGCCATCGCGCTGTTCCTCGAAGAGAACCTTAGTCTGATAGCCATCGGCAGGTGGTGGCGGTGGCATCAGCATACAGTCGAACACCTTCTGGCGGGCCACTTTTTTCCACTTGGCAAACTTCTTAAAGCCACTATTCTCCCAAGCCAAGGGATAATCGAAATGGGCAATCAGCGAGTCGGCATAGACTGGCAGATTACGCATAAACTCGTACTTAGCACGTTTCTGCGCCGACACATTGGCGCAGCAGAACATCATGAATGCGATGATTAATGCATTTGTTTTTTGAGCCATACCATTTGATTATAATTAGTATCTGCAGTTGTCCAATGCTCATTGATGGGCGTAATAAGCGCATCTTTTGGAGCTGTTACCAGGTTCCATACAATATAGCTGGTAGTTGGCGGACACACATTATCGTTGTATCCCCAAGTGAGATAAACCGGGCAGGTAATGCGGCGGGCAAAGTTTACCACATCGTAGTAGGCCATCACGCCAACCTTCTCGGGTGTCAGCATTCCCTTCAATCGGTTAAAGTGAGGATAACCACCAGCACGGTTATCCAAATAGCCGGCCATATCGCTTAAAGCTGGGTGATTAGCCACACAAGCTGTTACACGAGGATCGAGACCTGCCGTAACAAGCGAAAGGGCACCACCCTGACTACCACCTTGTACAAAAACATTCTGACCATCCCAATCGGGAAGCGATGTCAGGTAGTCAATAGCTCGCACACATGCCACATAAAC
>Ga0247611_10008839_pt1 | contig 12292 bp, 15 predicted proteins | sample 177DNAGHGhighgp2_FD_192422 | JGI IMG/M metagenome (GOLD analysis project Ga0247611, IMG submission 192422) | Sheep rumen microbial communities from Palmerston North, Manawatu-Wanganui, New Zealand - 1770 DNA GHGhigh gp2 | ecosystem: Host-associated > Mammals > Digestive system > Stomach > Rumen... | reverse complement strand
TACCTAAGGGGAAAAGACAGAGTGTAATTCTGTAAGCGCGAAATAACTTGTACAGCTTTTTTATGAAGGCTTCGGGGTAGAGAAGTGTGTGGAGAAATCTATAACAATAGTATAGCAAATACGAAAACAAAAGAACTGGATCATGTATGAGTAAGAGTAAAGCGAACAATGTTTTAAGCATAATTGCAATCATATTAAGCCTATTGGCTTTGACGTCATGTGTTATCCTTGCATTGTGTTCTCACCAATGCTTTATGCCAGACGAAACTAGTCTGCTAATGTCTGTTTTGTCGTTGACTGTGACAATCTTGATAGGAATGCAAATCTGGAATATTTTCCAGTTTGAAAATAAGTTTGAAACAATCGAACGAAAGAGCAGGGATGAAATTGAAAAAGCCAAAGAAGAAATACTTGAGGCGAATAAAGCTTCATTGGAGAAGAGTCGTTGTGAAGCAATAGGAACGGTCTTAATGCAATTAGGGTGGTCGTTCGAGGATAAAAAGGAATACGATGATGCTATGCGCGCATATATTAATGCCCTTCGTGCATTACAAAGAGGCAATTTGGAGGATCAGGAGGTTGTCGTAAATTACAAAGAAGTTGTTGGGCGATTAGTGGTGATCTCCAAAGAATTGCCCCCAGAGGATTGGCATTTTGTAGACATTGATGAAAAGAATGTGTTCATTGATACAGCGATGAAGATTCCAAATAAGGAGATTATGAATCAACTCCTGGATTTCTTTTATAAGTTCACCATTATTGATGGGACTGCCTATAAACGGCCGGAAACTCCCTCATTTGGAGAACAAAGCTAATTATTTGAAGATGCCAATGGACGGAGTACCTGCCGTCTCACATATCCGCTAGCAAAGTTGAAGCACTTGGTTAGCGGTTTTTTGTTTATCAAATATACTTTCGCTTTAAAAATCTCAATTTAAATTTGGATTTATCCTCGCGTGTTCGTATCTTTGCCAACAAAAATGAATTACAAGAAATATGAAAATAATCGTCCATGTAAGGATTTGTATACTTGCTTTGTTCTTGGGACTGGGCATGATAGGTGCGCAGGCTCAGGTGCTTGACACGAATAATGGTCACAACTGGCCTCGCTTTGCTGTGAACACCGTAGCATCGATGGGTGTGGCATTCGTGAGCAAGACAGCCCTAAAGGCCATGATAAACGAGGAGCGCCCCGACCACTCTGACAACAAGTCGTTCCCATCGGGTCATGCCGCCGTCGCCTTTGCCGCAGCAAGATCAATTGACAAGGAGTTCCGCAAGGAGAGCATCTGGATACCAATCGCAGGCTATGCCGCTGCAACAGCATTAGGCGTAGAGCGTGTGGTTAGCGACAGGCATCACTGGTATGACGTAGCCGCCGGCGCCGCCCTTGGCTACGGTGCCGCCGAACTCACCTGGTGGTTGAGTGATAAGTTCCTAGGCCGCAACTCGAAACTATCCGTCACCACCACCGGCCAAACACTCGACGTCGTGTACAACTTCTAGCCCCCCTGCCAGGGGACAGGTACCTGACATGAACGAGCCAAGCATTCGCACTTGTTTTTTCGAACTATGTTGTCAAAAATGTGATATAATACTATAATTTTGGTAATATTTTATATGTTTTTGCTATAATTTTGGTATAATTTGAATATATTATGCTATAATTTTGGGAATAAATTATTATCTTTGCGACCAAGATTATACAAAAAATATACAATATGGTAACAACATCCACATCAAATCTCCCTACTGTTAGTAGTGATGAAGCTATCCTAAGTAGTTCGGACGGCTTTACTGCTTTCAGTTTTGGAGGATATCGTATCCGCTTTAGAGCACCTTATAGCTTGGAGCGGTATGTTGATGTTGTGAAGTGGGATGATGGTTATCTGGTGGTGCTGGCTAAGTACAGCCATAATCCTGAACCCGAGGAAGAGTATATCGACCTAAAGCCCATCCTGGATGACTTATATATCGATTCGGAAACCTTTTTAAAACCAATAAAAAAAGTAAGTATAGCTTATGCCTGATATTAAGACCATAGCCGATAATGCCGATGTTATTATCAACGGGTATGCTTTTACCCGAAAAGATGATAGTATTCATGTGCTTAATCTGAACAGCCCAGATAAAGCAGTTGTGTTCAATTCTGGTGGCGAGGTACTAGAAACCACCATGGACGATATTGAACTCTCCATTGCGAGCCGTTACCTTAAGCAGAATCTTAAATATATGGAGGATTAAACGATGCCAAAGTATTACGATTTTAAGGTGGCTGGTTATTACTTGTATTTTACGTCTTTCTGTGTTGTTGAATGTATGCACGTGCATGCCAGTGACAGTAAACTCACCGAGGGTGGCTCTGCAAAATTCTTTGTAAAGAACAACGGTGATACTGTGCTTCAGAACCGTGGTATCCTCAATGACCGCGAGATAGCCAAGATTTCAGAGTTCATAAAGGATCATTATCAGGAGATGTACCTCCGCTGGTCGCAGTACAGCGAAAAGGGGTATTATGAGAAATGATAGATTTAGAATTCAATAATTTGAATTCGCCGTGTTATAGAAAAGAGGTACATGATATGCAGGGTTGAGTTAAGGCGAATTGAATGATGAAGAACGTTGGGAAACAGAAAGATTGTAGATATGTAATATTTAAAAGAATGTTAGAGAATATGGGAAGTGTAGAAACTTTAATCAGTATTAATCGGTAAAATAATAAAGATATGACAAAAGAACAATACATTGCTGCAATTTCGAAACAGAGAAAAATCCAAGCGGAACTAAATAATATTTATATTTGGTCTCACTTGGCTGTGTTGTCTCTTGGTGAAATAGAAAATAATAAAGATCTTTTAAAAGAAATTTCTTCATTCCCTGTGCCATCAAAATCCCCATTTAAGGTTGTTAATAGGAAAATTGATAGTATTATTGATAATTTGACGAAAGCTCGTACTACGGAATTTTACAAGGCTATGATGGTATATGTAGTGTCTATTATTGAACCAGTCTTGTTAGAAATTGTTCGACTCACCCTTTTGTACGATAAGAGAAGAATTAAAACGAAACCCAAAGGAAGTGATTGTAAACTAGAATACGATACAATTATAGATTGTGATAATTATGATGAAGTAATGAATGTAATCATTTCTAAACATATAGATGTCCTGAGTTACTCAAAACCAAAAGATCAATTGGATTATATTGAGAAATTGTTATCTATTGAAATTGGTGAAGATATATGGGGTAAATGGGTAGAAATAAAGGCTACACGTGATTTGATTGTACATAATAAAAGTGTAATCAATGAGGTTTACCTTGATAAGGTGGGAGAGCTTGCCAGAGGAGAATATGGTAAAGAAATAATAGTAGACGAGGATTATTATAAAAAACTGATTATAATATCAAAAAGCTTGATAGGTAAAATAGTATCCAAGATAACGAAGAAAGTGAAAACTGAATGATTAATATTAAACTACCACGGGGGCAAATTTGTAATATTGCTGCCATGGATGGAGTTAAAAGGTATTATTGCTGTTAATTGATTTATGCTATAATAATGAATCACAGTCCCAAGCAGCGATATAAGCTCTAATGGACAATATAAGGAAAGATATTCACGATATTTTAATAGAAAAGAAATATAATGGTTGACTTTAATAAGAAACTTCAAAAAGCTCAGTTGTCAAAGGCAACTGATCCAAAGGAAATATACGCAACTCTTGATAGAACGGGTGCTGCAGGACCTACCTTGCGTCCTTCTCAACAGGTTGTACTTGATGAATGGTATATAAACCACAGAGACGATAAGGATGTTATAATCAAGCTCCATACGGGTGAAGGTAAAACACTTGTTGGATTGTTGATATTACAATCTAAGATTAATATGGGGGAAGGACCATGCCTATATATAGCACCCAATAAGCAGCTTGCTCTGCAGGCAACTAAGGATGCAGATAAGTTTGGGATTAAGTATGAGATAATATCTCAGGATAATAATATGCTTCCTATTGATTTTAAATCAGGGAAGAAAATTCTTATTACGTATGTCCAAAAGGTTTTCAACGGAAGAACAATCTTTGGACTGGATCGTCAGTCTGTAGATATTAATTCTGTACTTCTTGATGATTCTCATGCTTGTATTGACTCCATCCGGTCTTCATTTACATTGCGTATAAGAAGAGATACTTCTTTATATAAAGATTTGCTAAATCTGTTTAGTGAAGATTTAAAGCATCAAGGTCCTGGTGATTTTCTACAGATAGAGAATATGGGCAGGAGCTCGGCTCTTCTTCAAATACCTTATTGGGCATGGCTTGATAAGTTAGACGAAGTCCAAAAGCTAATTTATAACTATGTAACTGAAACGGAAGACGGTAATCTGTATTTCTCATGGCCTCTATTGCAGAATAGTTTGGAAATATGTTCTGCCTTTGTGACAAGTGCAGAAATGGAAATTGTGCCAGATTGTAGCATGATACAGAGATTTAACTGTTTTACAGGTGCCAAACAGAGAATAATGATGTCCGCTACTACTCAGGACGATTCTTTTTTTGTTAAGGGACTGGGTATTTCGAAACAAGCAGTTCTTGCTCCTCTAACCAATAAAGCAAGTAAATGGTCAGGAGAGAAAATGATACTCTTTCCTTCATTAATTGATGAGAGTTTAAATTCGCAGGCAATAAGGGAGTGGGTGTGCAGTTTGAATATGTCTGGAGTTGTTGTTCTTGTTCCAAGTTTTGCACATACAGCGTATTATAAGTCATTAGGATGCGTAATCGTAGATTCTACAAATATGGAACAAGTCCTTACGGGGCTCACCAATAAAACTATTACACGCCCTGTGGTTTTCGCAAATAGATATGATGGCGTTGATTTAGCTGATGATAGATGTCGTTTGTTGATTATTGATTCACTTCCATACTTTGATAGTTTGTCAGACCGTTATGAACATTCATGTCGCGAATTCAGTGATCAAATCTTTACTAAGATAGCTCAAAAGGTAGAACAGGGTATAGGCAGAAGTGTAAGAAGTGAAAAAGACTACTCTGTGATAATCTTCATTGAAGACGAACTTGTTCATTTTGTAAAAGGCACCAAGAGTCAACGATATTTCTCGAATCAGACTGCGAAGCAAATAGAGATTGGAGACGATGTTACAGATTCTGTAAAGGACGAAATGTCAGGTGCAACTCCAAGTAAAGCTTTTACTGGCGTTATTAAACAGTGTCTGAAACGTGATGAAGGTTGGAAACAATATTACGAAGAACAGATGGGCAGTGTGAATGTATCGGCAGAAGACCACCCGTATTTAGATTTGATTGAGAAGGAATATAAGGCAGAATGTGCACTCTATAAGAAAGATTATAAAACAGCCGCAGATTTGTATCAAGACATAGCTAATTCAAACAATGATAACCTCCCTGAAAAAGGTTGGTACCAACAGTTGTTGGCTAAGTGCATGTGGCATATTCAAAAAACGGAATATGAGAAAATTCAGAACAAAGCACACGATAATAATAATTATCTTCTAATGCCTATTAATGTTCCGTATAAGAAAACAGGGTTCGTTCATGTTACTTCTATAGAGCGGATTATCTCCAAAATTCAGTCGTTTGATAGCTTCTTTGATTATAAGATTGCGATTGATGGCATATTGACGAATTTGATAATAGGTGTAAGTGCAAACAAATTTGAAAAAGCAGTCCAAGAACTTGGAAGTCTATTTGGATTTGAAAGCACTAGACCTGATAAACAATATAAGACAGGGCCTGACAATCTATGGCAATATTCTAATAATCACTATCTACTTTTCGAGTGTAAAAGTGAAAAGATGCAGAATAGTGTGGAAATTACAAAAGATGAGATTGGTCAGATGAGTAATCATATTGCTTGGTTTAAAGATAACTATGGTAAAGACGAAGTTGTGAAGTATATATTTATTCATCCCGTTTCAAACATATCAAAATTAGCAGACATAGATGAAGATGTTTATGCTATTACGAGTGAAGGATTAGATAAACTGAAAGCAAATGTACGTGGATTTGTACAAGAGTTCGAGAGGACAGATTTTCTGAGTATCTCTAATGAACAAGTGCAGTCTGCTTTAAAAGCTCATAAACTTGATATAAGTTCTTTAGAGGGAAATGTATACATGATGAAATGTCATAAAGCTTAGTTGATAGAGTACTCCAAAGTATAGGTAATTGCAATCAGAATTTGTAGGAGTTTTGATATACAAGTATTCGTGATAAAGTAATGATTAATAGGTTATGAGTTTTAGACCATATATTATTGAGATTAAAGTCGAGGTTGTTGCTAAAGAGGGGTGTCATTATGCTCAGGACTGGGTATCTATGACTGCTTCGGAATGTTGTTATTGTTTTTCATTTTGTGAAACAAATGAAAAGCCATGTACATATTGGTGGCAATAATGGGTGATGTGTTCTCTTTAGTAACAAATATATAGATCTTAACAACTATGAGCGATTTAATAAACCAAGAGGTAGAGTATTGGGTCAAGAATCTTAAAATCCTTCAGGAAGAACTGGAAAAAAGTTCTAGTGATAGATCGTGCGTAATAGTAGCTGCGGCATACATTGATGAACTTTTAGGTTATCTCTTTAGGTTTTTCTTGACTTCCCCTTCCAGTGAAAAAGAAGACAAGGAATTGTTTTCTGGATATGGACCATTATCCTCTTTTAGTAGCAAAATCGTTCTTTCATATAGGTTGGGGCTTATCTCAGATTATGAGTATAAGGCACTCCAAATTATACGGAAGATTAGGAATTCGTTTGCTCATGACATATCAAAAGACTCATTGCTTGAATTTAAGGATAGGCTTATAACCTTTGTTCCTACAAGACAATTGTTACTATTTAATGTCATTCCTTTACCATCCGAAAATGGAACTGAACCACCTCTACCGATAGTTCCAGAAGTGGATATGTCATCTGCAAGGGATATATTCGTTAAAATAGTATTATGCATAACAAATCTACTTTCATCAAGAATACTTGATGCGGCAGTAGGAAAAAGGGAAATACCGAGCGATTATAAATCTTTGCTTGAGATTGATGATAAGAAAATAAGTATGCAACAAAATTGTCTGGATAAGTTGGAGTATATTATAAATCTATTAAACGAATCAATTGGGCTCCATCAGCAGAAAATTACCGGACTGTTAAGTTCGCCGGATGCACATAATACTAAAGAGATAGAAAAACATAAAGCAGAAATAGAAAAGTTGGAATCAGAATTGGCAGTCTATCGTCAGGATTATATACGATCAGAGGCTTTGCTATCTATGACAAAATATGCTAGGGAACAGATAAAAAAGGCATACGATAAGGAGAAAATTACATTGTAAGTATGAATGGTAAAAAAAAGATATTATAAAAATATCTAAAAAAAAGTAGATATTATTTGTTTATCTAAATAAAGTACGTGACATCAAGAAAGATGGTTAATGTCATCCCAAATATTTGATGAAGTGTTAATTTGAATAAAATATCACACCTAAAACTTGTAAATATCGTTTTTAATGCCTATATTTGCAGAATATTTTCAAATTCTGGGTTTAAAATGGTTTTAGAAATACGTTTGAGTAACTTCTTCTCAATTAATGAGGAGGTGGTTTTGGATATGCAGGCAGCAAACCTTCAAACCAAAGAATCGAAGGAGTTGTTGGGTAATACTTTCGTCTGCAATGATGAGAGAATACTAAAAACTGTAGCCATTTATGGTGCCAATGCTTCTGGTAAAAGTAATGTGATAAAGGCTATCAGGGCTTGCGTGCAGATGATATTTGAATCGCATAACTATAATGAGAATACTGTATTTGCCTTCATTCCGTTTAAATTCGGTGGGGTGGGCAAGCCTAGTAAGTTCTATATCCGCTTTATGATTGATGGGGTGGAGTATGAGTATAGTTTCACGTTGACAAATACAGAGATTATTACTGAGGAACTGTATTTCTATCCTATGGGCAGGAGAAAACTGGTTTTTGCGCGTGACGAGAGGAAAGGTCCGGACAAGAAAGAAATATATGAATTCCGTACTGCTATCCGTAGGCCTATGGATGTTGCTGCAAACACTTCGAAAAAGACTCTGTTCGTTTCGCGTGCCAGTCAGATGGATAGGGAAGTGGCCAAGGATGTGTTCCGCTACTTTAATGAGAGATTCATATTGAATTATCTTGGATATAATAGCTACTCTATTGAGTCGCTGCTTAATTCTAATAAGGACTTGATACTTAAAGTCTTAAAGATTGCAGACAGCGATATTATAGATATTCGTAGCCAACACGAACTTGGGGAGGTGAAAATAACAACTTTCCATAGGAATAACCCAGAAGTGCCTTTTGACTTCTACTCAGAGGAATCAAGTGGTACCCAGGAGTTTTTCCATATGATGTTGACTATTCTGAATATCATCAGGGGGAATAAGGTTTTGCTGATTGATGAGATATCGTCTGGTCTCCATGTTAAGTTAGTGGAGTATATTCTGAATCTATTTCATCAAAGCGAGTCGGCTCAGTTGATATTCTCGACACATAATACGAACCTGTTGAACATGAAGAAGATTAGAAAAGACCAGGTATATTTCGTTAATAAACGGGCTGATGGGTCTTCTGATTTGTATTCACTGTTCGACTATAAGGATTTCAGAGAGACAATGGATGCAGAGAAGGCTTATCTTCAGGGACGTTTTGATGCCATCCCATATATAGATGAATCGTCGGACAATCTTAATGAGTTAATCTAAAATGGGCAGAAAAATCCGATTGTCGAAGGAAAAGCACATGAAGCCCAACTTCTTTGTTTTTTGTGAGGGAAAGACAGAAATAGCATATATTAAATTCTTACGTTCTTTGTATCGTGTGCCCATTCAGGTGATTCCGAAAAAAGGTAAATCAAACATATCGAAGGATGACATAGAGAATTCTAAGAGAGACTATGTGACAACAAATCAAGATAAGACTTTCTTGATGTTTGATCTGGATGTTGCCGGGGTTTTAGAGCATTTGCAAAAGATACCTGATGCAGAATTGCTTGTTTCGAATCCATGCGTAGAACTGTGGTTCCTGTTGCATTATCAAGAGCAAAAGTCAAAGTTGACATCAAAGAAATGTATTCAGAAATTACAGAGCTTTACGAAAGATTACAAAAAAGGTGTCTTATCTGAAGAAGAAAAGAATGTGCTAGCAGCAAACAGAGATGTTGCTATAAAGCGTGCCAAACTTTTAGAAGAATATGATAATCCTTCTACTACGATTTATAGGTTGTTGGAGCTGCTAAAGGATAAAGAATGACGCAAGACGAGAGATGGAATTTACGCTATCAAGAGGTGATGGATTTTATTGAAACCAATCATCGCAATCCTTCTAAGCATCGGATAGAGGAGCATGATATGCTGAATTGGGTGAAGCAACAGCGTAAGCTTCACAATGCAGGGAACCTTAACCTCAATAGGGTAGAGAGGTTTAAAAAACTCCTAGAACTTATTGAACAATATCGGCGGAAGAACCAATACTTCTGACATCAGAAGAAAAAGAAGCAAAGAAATGGTGCGAGCTTCAGCGAGCGGGGGTCTAAGAGGGCAGGAAATTAATGCAGTAATTGTGCAATCAACTTTGTGAAGTCTGTAATATCGCCCTCTATACTGGCTTTCTCTAATTCTTACGTGTTATTACACGTCTTTTCTTGTTGTTGTTGTAATACGTAACTTTGTACCGCCAAAATTTCGTAATTTAAAACCACCAGAAATTGGCAAAGTTAAATAACCAACTATGGTAAGTAATAAAATCGGGATTAGGTAGCGCAAAAAAAGGAAGTATTCACTATCTTTGTAGTTGACAAATAAAACAAAGTGTAGAATGAATACTCCCAGCACTATCGGTTCCACAAAGAAACTAATAATGTGGTACAAAATTAAGGAATTATTTTCAAAGGGCCAAAGTTATAGCCAAATTTCTCGTAATTTGGGTATCGACAGGCATCGTGTAAGCAAGTATCTACACATGTCTGAATCGGAGTTTCTCTCAAGCGAGGCCTACAGTCGTAACTATACGCACAAGATGGATGCGTATGAGAGTTTTGTTTTAAATGAGCTCCGCAGCTGCCCGAGCTACTCCAGTAAGCAGATAGAGGATCATCTGAAAGAAGCGTACGGCAAAGAGGTAGAGGGCATTTGCAGCAAGACTGTTTTTAACTATGTGGTACATATCCGTGCCAAGTATTCCATTCCTAAATTCGAGCGTCCTCCACGGCCTTACGACAAGCTGCCGGAGCTTCCCTTCGGCGAGTATGCCCAGGCTGACTTCGGTGAATACTGGATGCAGCGTACAGACGGCAGGCATCTGAAGGTGTACTTCTTTGTGATGGTACTCAGCCGCTCACGCTACAAGTATGTATATTTCTGCACCAAGCCCTTCAATACTGCTATGACGGTGTATGCTCATGAGTTGGCTTTCTCATACTACGGTGGTCGTCCGAAGAAAATGCTGTATGACCAGGACAAGGTATTGTTGCATGACGAGAACTTGGGCGACCTGATCCTGACCAAGGGCTTCCGTGCCTTTGTCGACCAGCAGCACTTCGAGCCTGTGTTCTGTCGCAAGTCAGATCCTGAAAGTAAGGGCAAGGTGGAGAATGTGGTCAAATATGTAAAGCAGAATTTCCTTAAAGGAAGGCTTTTCATAGATGCTGAGTACCTGAATGAGGAGTGCCTGGCGTGGCTGGAGCGTACTGGCAACGGGACTATGCATCACGGTATTTACCGTATACCATCGGATGTATTCAAGGAGGAACGCGATTACCTGCAGCCATATTATGGCACCCCAGTAGAGCCACAAGTGGAAATGAAGGAATACAGCGTACGCAAGGACAACACCATCAGCTACCACTGCAGCTATTATACCGTGCCAAGTGGCACCTACAAGAATGCTGGCACCCGCGTCATGGTGGAGGAACAGGAAGGACGCCTGCACATTTACAGTAAGGAGACAGGAAAGCGAATAGCCAACCATCCATTGAGCGAGGTCAAAGGCGTACTGGTACAGGATCCTGCCCACAAGACAGTAAGAGGGGAAGGAATCACGGATAAGGAACTGACAATACACGGATACATTGGTGATATCGAGGCTCTGGATCTTTTCCTGGCAGGAATCAGCCAGAGCAAGCCAGCCTACTACAGTAGGAATCTCAGCTACATCATCCACCAAATGTACGGCTACAAACCCGAGGTGCTGCACGAAGCCCTTGTACGTTGCCTTACAAGCAAGGCCTACAATGCAAGGATGCTCATAGAGGCCTCTGAGAGTATCAGGGTAAGCAGTGGCATGTCTGTCATCCAGCAGCCACAAACGGCAAGTGTGCCACCCGAATTAAGCAACATGCGCCCTGAGCGTACATCCATTAACTCCTTTGAACAGTATTTTAAATGATGAACGACAAACAGACGATTGCGGAATGTGCAACGCTGCTGAAGCTGCACTATGTAAAGGTGAACCTGGAGAATACCATCTGCCAGGCACAAATAGAAAAGCCAACCTACATAAGTTTTCTTGCACAGGTACTCAAGGATGAGGTAAAGGGTCGGCAGGAACGAGATAGGCAACGGAGACTGTCGCTGGCACACCTGCCATCGCAGCACGACCTCGATGCATTTGACTTTAATTACTCCTCGGGCATTAGTAAACAGGAGATGAAGGAACTGCGTACGCTCAACTGGGTAGATCAGGCATACAACATCATCCTCATGGGACCCAGCGGTACAGGCAAGACCTTTATTGCAGGCGGACTCATCTATGAGGCCGTAAAGCAAGGGAAGAAGGCTTACATGATGACTATGGAAGAGCTGATAACTACCATCAAGATGAAGTCCATATCACCAACGGCCATGGGCAACTACAACCGCATTGCCAAGGCTGATTTGGTCGCTATCGATGATATCATGCTCTTCCCCATCAACAAGGAAGATGCAGCTGGCTTCTTCAATCTCATCAACACTATGCATGAGCATACCTCCATCATCATAACTACAAATAAGGCTCCTACAGAATGGGCCCAGACCCTCGATGATGAAGTGCTGGCATCTGCCTTGCTCGACCGAATTCTCTACAGATGTGAGGTGATAAATCTCAAAGGTACAAGCTATAGAATGGAGAACAGACAAACCATTTTCGACAAACAAAACATTAAAAAAACAGAAAAATGAAACTGGTTGGTTAACTTTACGAAAAACTGGTGTGTTTAGATTTGCTTATTACACCTGCGAATTCAGTTTTTCA
>Ga0247611_10008838_pt1 | contig 12294 bp, 22 predicted proteins | sample 177DNAGHGhighgp2_FD_192422 | JGI IMG/M metagenome (GOLD analysis project Ga0247611, IMG submission 192422) | Sheep rumen microbial communities from Palmerston North, Manawatu-Wanganui, New Zealand - 1770 DNA GHGhigh gp2 | ecosystem: Host-associated > Mammals > Digestive system > Stomach > Rumen... | reverse complement strand
TAGGTGGGGAGGATCTCTTGGGATTCGTTACGTTCAAGATTAGACCCGTTTCGCATTTGAGCTCAACGGTTTAATCTTTCAACTCCACTCATCGGTATATCGTTACGTTCGAGTTTCGCCATCTCCGCTTCCGCTACAATGGTTCCAACTCTCACTTCACTAGGGGAAGCTCCTTTGTACTCCCGTTGGTCGTGTTCCGCTGCGTCATAAACCTCCACCCTGTTCCGATTTATTCCTTGCTCCAGAAAAAAAAAGAAACCGAGCCCCAATTAAAGGACCCGGAATGACAAAAACAATTTAATCCATTTCGCTAACTTCTCCGGTCATAGCATCTACAGAATAGAAGTGACCGAATTTTTGATCGCCGAAGATATAGAAAGCGTCAGTATAGAATTCCTTAGTGAGGGGGCGGCGGAGAGTACAGAACTTAGAATCGACCTTAACTCCCAGACTATCGATAGCTTCGTTCAATGTAATCATAACAGAGTCTTGCCAGTTGATTGCCATATCCTCAAGCCAGTATCCCTTTTCCTTTGTCACCGTAGTTACTCCGAGGTTGTCGTGGAGTACTTGAATGCAAGTATCGTTAAGTTGGAATACGTTAAGAATTTGAATGGGGACAGCATTTTTGATACTAACGAATGTATCAAATTCAATCTGGGACTCATAGAATACACCGTCGCCCTGATAAAGCTCTACATCTTCAGTTACAAGTTTCTCGTAATTAGTGTAGCCGTGGAATTCATCTTTCTTACTGTTTTTGCACGAGACAAGGCACAGTGATAAAGCCAGCATCATCAATACAATTTTCTTCATTTTTTATAATTTTAATTGTTTTTATATAGTACATATATAAGAATTTCAAGCTACTGTAACACCCCTTTTCCTTATAATAGAGTGGTTAGATACAGAAACTATAACAATGGGGTCTTTAGTTTAGATAAATGGGAAGATCCGGTAAATGGGAAATGGATAAAGCCTAAGAGAGGTGGGTTATGGGCCTCTCCTATTAATTCTGTATGGGGCTGGAAAGATTGGTGTGAAGCTGAGGAGTTTTACGATAGGCCATTTTCTGAGTTATCCTATTTTGATTTCTCGCTAGCTGATTGGGCTAGGATTTATACGATACAGGATGAAATTGATCTCCAAGAATTCAAATATGGTAGTCTTGATTTTTCCATGTCATTTCCACGTTACATAATTGATTTTGAAAAGGCAGCTGAAGAGTATGATGCTATTTTCTTAACAGCTCAAGGGGAACAGTGTACTAGATATACAGAGCCTTATTCGATGTATGGATGGGACTGTGAGAGTATCCTGGTATTGAGGAAAGAGGCTATAGAGAATATTGAGAGTTATGAAGAGATGTAAGAAACTAGAGAAAATAAAGAAGGAAATAAAAACTGAATTTCCCGGAGTAGTATTACATCAAAACAAGGCTATTATATTCTTTGACTTAAATGAGTTTATTAAAATTTACTTACATATAAAAACCTGGGAAAGTTATGATCTTGTAATTACTTATGTTACTGCTAAATTTTCACAGATGTATACAATAGCGAGAATAGATGACATTAAAAATTTAATAAACAACTTTTTACAAGAGGATGAAGTGTTTTGATATACAGAGATCAGCTGATGAAGAAATTTATCGAGTTTATAAAGAGGATCATCTCAGATTTACGAGAAGGGTAATGGAGATGATGAAGAAGATAGGAAAAATAAAAGCTGGACAAAATCAGGTAGTTAGGAGATTTGATACAGCCAGTTCAGAGGGGTCATGGAGATATAATATTACTCTAGCCATACAAGAATATAAACCGGCGCCAAATCTCAGGTATTCATATGATCTTTCTGTCTGGTCGGTTGTTAATGATTCTTTTGATCCAACCGAGAAAAACTTAGTGATCTGGCCTAGTGTATTAAAGGAGGAGTGGGATTATGAGGAGATTATATTACTTCGGTCTCATTCTGTTTCTAGGTATTTTGAAAGAACTGGATTAGAGGCGCCGGATTCATTTTTAGATAAGTGTAGTGTTTTAATGAGATCTGAATTTGAGTCTTCCCCACATGCTTTTAATTTCTTTGACTTTCCTACTTATCGAGAGCATAGATTACGAACAAAGTCTGGAGTATTTCTAGGAAGGGGGCCAGATACAGGTCAGGGAGTAAAGTGGACAAAACAAGTTCAACAATATAATACTTTTGTTTCTGATACTGAATTAAATGAGAGAGATTCAATTATACAGGGGGAAATAAAAAAAGATGGAAAGACTGTAAAAAGCCTAGACAACCTAAATCGGCTTATGAATTTAAGTAATGCCGAGTTAAAGAAACTAGAAAATTCAGGAGTTGATCTTAACAGTCTAGGTTTAAACATAGTATAAAAAAAAGAAAGAGGTAGAAACGTAATGTTCTACTTCTCTCTTTTTGCTCAACCTCTTCTGAGCGTACGGAGTTTTTCTTCGAATTTCTCTCTTTGTATATCGGCCCATGTATCGAACCAGTAGTCATAGAGATTATCAGGAAGTTTATCCGTGAGTTCTTTAACTTGCTCAGGTGTGTATTTTTCTGGAGCATCAAAGAATTCCAATACCTGTTTCAGTATAGGAACGATTTGGTTTTGGTCGTCTGTAGTATTTACCGTTACGACCGCTTCTTTTTTGGGAGTAGTATTGGTATTTCTCCTACTTCCCTTAAAAAAGTTCTCTAATCTTTCTGTAGCCTCATCTTCTGAGATATTAAGGCTATAGTAACATAATTTTTTACGGTTTTTCAGGTTAACTATCCTCATTTTTAAACCTGATTCACCATCTTTCATTAAGGCCTGTTTTACTCTTACCATAAATCCAGGTATGGGATCTCCATGTCTCCCTTCAAAGATTTTACTTAAACCAGACCTTATTTCGTCTTTTGTTTTTTCTCCGCCACTTAAAAAGATAACGAAGTCTAATAATTCTGAGGTGGTATAATCCTTACCTCTCGTTGATTTTTGTTTTTCCATGATATTAAAAAATTTAAAAGTTTAAAAAATCAGGCTTGTTAAAATTTGCCATGATGAATAGGGAGATTGGTATTAACTCCCCATCCGAATGTGTACTCTTAAAGAATCTCGTTAACTTTTTCTTTATACGCTTTCTTTATCTCAGATTTTACTGATTTCATAGTTCTCGAGTATGTTTCACCCAATATCGCTATGTCATCTTCTTGATATTTATCTGGATATGTGAAAAAGTCAATGAGGCACTTCACAGAGGTAATCACATCTCTTCTTTCTTTTCTTGCCTTTGACTCAGACTCAGAGGATAGATAAATTCCACCCTCATAAGAATGTCTAAATCTTTTATCGGCTTTGATGAAATCCAAGGCATCTGTCCCATGTAATGTAACCCCACATTCATGCTTAACTGCATCGAATAGATAAATGGGTTCCAAAGGCTTGCCCGTTCTGAGAAGCAGATCCTCAATAACATTAAGGATAATAGCTTTCTCTCTTTCATCTGTGATTCCTTTAATTTCTTCATTGTTTTCCATGATAATATATAAATTAAGTTTTTTATCACTTAAAGCTTTCAGATACTTTTCGGCCAAGATGATACCAGGCCCTCTCAATTTCTCTTCCAGCTTTTTTTAATGCTTCATTGAGGGATTTATTTTCCCCCCTAAGTTTTGAATTTTGTGCCAAGAGAAACATAGTTGTCCCGGCAAAAGTAATTCCTATTATTGTATTAATTGTTCTAAAGTTCCTTTTCTTTTCTTCCATTTTATAAATTTCTTTGTGATGAATATCTGAAAGAAAAACATCCTCTGCAGAAAACTTTAGTTCGCATTAAACGTATCTGTTTCGAGTCTAATTTAACTCTCATCAGGATAAAGAATTCAGATATAATATTCTACTTTATCTACAGACATGTTTAAATGGGGATACTATTTTGTGTAGTACCCCCAATTACTACTTCTGTTGCTCATTCTTCTGTTTTTCTTCTAGCTCTTTGCTATAATAACCGAATAAGCACCCCACGGTATATTGTAGGGTTTGAAACAGCAAGCTAAGAAGAGAGTTCTTCATTTTTCCTCCTTCTTTTCTTGTTTTCTTTTTTCTCTTTGCTTACAAATTTGGTCCCAGATAGCATTTCCTGCCACCTGACCCAACATGCTTGCTACAAAAGTGATAGCCACTTTACCGGCCTCTTTCAAGATTTTACCGGCTACTTCGCCACACTTTACTTCGAAATTTTGGCTGTACATCATAATTTTGTTCTCCTATTTTTCAAGTTCTACAAATACTTCATACAGTTCTTTAGCAATCTCATCCGATCGCTTATTATCACGAGCCTCACATGCATCGTGAAATTCTTTTTGGAGTCTACGTTTTTTATCCTCCAATTCTTTTCTGCTAACTTTTGGTTGCAGGATACTTTTAATCAATTCTTCCATGATTTATTATAATTGTTTTTGTTGTTAATATCCCATAATAATTCTAAAATAGTTTTAATTAAAAGGGGGTATTGAGGTAACCCCCTAAAACCTCACACTCTACAAAAGACTCCTAAATCAATTTTGATATATACAGTCTTCAAAGAACTCTCGAATCGATTTCTCTAAGCGTGGTATACTCAGAGTCACCTTCATGATTCGCGACTATATATTCATTTTTGTTTTGTGCTTTTTGAGAGATTAAAAAGTCTCGCTTTCTTGTTAATAGTGTGATGCCTGGGGCTTGGTTTCTCCCCAGGGGTTTGTTAATATTAAACTAACTTGTTTTGTTATTGGTTCGAATATATTTGCTACTGGTTTCTCTCCACTAGACTTTTGATATATAACAGATTTCAAGTAAGAACATTCTTCATATCCTCCTTTTAAATCAGAACTGGACTCTGTATCCCCAGTTACTATATATCCACACCCCATACTAAGATTACTTAAGAAATACAGTTCCTTAAGATCTTTTCTGGTTCACCAAGTATACCTGGTTACGTGCTTTGTATATCTCTATTGATAACCCTAGGGATTATCTCAACATACAAGGTTAGAGTTTTTTCAACCCTAACTTAGTTTTCAATTTATTTTTATTCTATTGTTATGCGCGTTCCCAAGTTAATTAATAGGTACTAGCGCTATGTCAAACCATTTTTAATTTATTCCGCTTTCGGCCTAAACTTAGTATCGGTTATGATTTCCCGTGAGACTAACAACAATCTCATAATATACTAAGCCATACACATTTTATACTCGCCAAAACGAGTCTAGGTTTAGCTACTCCTAGATTTCATTATACAAGCTCCCTGTATGCACCTTTAGTATGCTTTGTATAACTAAGTATCTTCTTTGTGATACGCTAAATAAAATAAGTAGATCATAATTATCTTATTTCAGATAATATGTTCTACTTCAGGTAGTTTATTTAAAGTACATTTTCCTTTAAATCTTACTACATATATAAGGATTTTGACCCCTTTTCAGACGGTCAATTTTCTCCCCTAAAAAACCGACCAGCATAAGCAAGACTATTAGTTTTTAGGTACTTCTCTGCTTCTTCCAGGGTATTTACTGTTTCCCAGCCACAATCACATGCCACATAATAGGATGGACCAAGGAGAAAGCAAATATCATCATTACAGTAACCAGGAGTGAACTCAGAAAACTCATACTTGAATGGTCCCTTTGTTACAGCTTTTTTTGGAGATTGTTTTTTCCTAGTCTCCTCATAACTGGCTACATCACTTTCTTCTCCATAAACATTCCAACCCCAGCATGAATAATTACAAAGATCCCATACTACTTCAGGATCCTCTAGCTTTTCAATGTCAGAGGTAACAGTGCCTATTTTTCTAAGACAAACAGATTCTTTGTTATTAAGATCTGGCACCTGTAATTGATAAACCTCTATTTCCGTCATCATCATAAGTTCGTTTTTATTTCCCATGTTAGTTTTGTTGTTTTATTTGTTTCAGATGTCCCATAACTATAATATTCCTTTTCCTCTCGTATCTCAAATATTTTATCTGAGGATTCAAACCCTAGAACCTCATTATTCGGGCTCAAGTGAATGTAGTGATTAATTAAATCTTTTTCTAGCTCTTTTAATGTTTTATAATAGTCATAATATATTAATATATTATTCTTAGAAGTAGCACCATATCTAAAGGATATAGCCAAAAAGTTGCTACCCCTACTTAATTCAATACTTAGGATGTCAGTAAAAGGAACATTAATTATTTCCTCGCAACCATTTATCTCTACTACATGCCTTATTATATTCATTTCATATATAAGGAAAATAAAAAGAGACTAGGTTTTCCCTAATCTCTCTCTATTTAGTTTAATCTTGTTGTTTCCACATCAATTTCTCACATTTTCCTAACTCTGGATTATAAAAGGCAGATATCCAAATATTATCTCCATATATCTTGTTCTTTGAAATCTTGTTATTCATTTCTAGTACTTGTTGCCTTAAATTAGCATCAGTCACTATATAATCCATCTCAATGTTTTCTACTTGATATTTTAGATTTTCATATTCCTCTAGTTGAACTTTTCTCCCATATATGTTATCAATGGCTGCAATTCCAACTATAATACCAATTATTAGTAGAAGACCACCAAATATTTTCATACCATCGCCGCTATAAGTTTTCTTATAAAGGATTATTCCACAAATAAGAAGAACTAATCCAACAACTAAAATTAATAAGATCAATAACATTTCATATATAAGGATTTGGATTTTTTTTCTTAATAAAGTTCCATATCTTTAAGAATTTTATCAACCTTTTCCCAGTCAACATAAGGTAATTCACTTTTTTCCTCTATCTTCGTGGGACATCCAATATTCTGATCATCAATATAGTAGTGCGCAAAAACCTTTCTACTATCAGACCAGTTTTGAGAGGGGTTTAAATTAATTCCATACAAAGGGATATCATTTTTCTTAAACCAGGCCAGTGCATCTCTTAGTACTGTACCACAATCTCTCATAGTTAGAAGAATGAGTTTATGACCTGAATTAACAAGCTTTTTAAGAATAGGTGCAGCTCCAATGTCCTCACCTACATATGGATACCTATTTTTAACACAGGTACCATCAAAATCTACCGCAATAATTTTTGATTCTTTCATATATTAATTATTTTATAGTTAATCTCCCACAAGTATAAGGGAGATAGAACAAGAAAAAGGAGAAAGATTCATTTAATCAATCTTCTCCATAAATAAAATATCACCATTAGTAGAACAATTATCAAGTCAGTTAGCAACACGATTTTAAAAGCATGAGCAAGCATAAATAGTATTCGAAAAAGAGTAGTCGTAATTAATAAACTCGTTCCCAGGAGACCAAACTTATCTATATAAAATCTAACTACTTTATAAACAGGGTCGTCTCTTTTAGATCTCATCATTTATTGCTTTTTCTAGGTATGGATTTAAACGTAACTCGTTAGAATCAATAAAATAACCAAGTAGTTCATGCTTATTAGGGAACTCATCTTTATATTTTTCAACCTCTCTCTTTGCCTCATCTTTTTGTAATTCTTCAATGAGGGCGTTTCCTATCATTACTGCGGTTTTTGCTAGGACTTTTGGATCAATTTCTAGAAGTTGTGTAATTTTTGATCCTTCCTGTAATCCCTGTAATGCTGATATTGCTGCTTGACATCTAAGTTGATTCCAATTATTTATCATCGTTATCCTCCTTTTTTATAATTACAAACATATCATAAAACTTTCTTACCTCTTCCACTATTGACTTATATTCAACACCCTCAGATAGTCTAAATTGTACTAATCTGAGTAACCAGTTCGTAAGTTCTATCATATTATCTGCTGGTTCAATATTAGGGTGAGAGACCAGAAACTTATTACCTGAAAGCTCTATTGTTTTTATTAAGTCAGGGATAGCATTTTCAAGTAAATACCAAGAATAATAAACTTCTACCAGGTTTCTTTTACCAGACTCATTCGATGTTGAGTATATAAAAATAATTAAATCTTTATCATAATACCCGTCTCTAATCAATTCTTGCATCTTAACTCCTTCATCGATTCTTTCTAGCGGGTTTATTTTTGATAAAATCTCCTGATTCGTATATAAAGTCATCCTGGGTTTTTCCCTCAAAATTATCTTTGAAACTATCATACAAATATAAGGAAATAAAAGCTGGGATTTCTTATTTCTATTTCCCAGCTTATATTTATTATTTCTTTTTCTTCGATTTTGCCTCAAGTTCTTTTGAATCCTCTTCTTCAGATTTTTTAATATCTTCTCTCAATACCTTTTCATACCAGGTCCAATTATTTTCCTCTTTGGCAATTTCAAGTCGTTTCTTTGTTAGAGTTCCTTTTTTGTTTTCAAGGATCATACTTTCAAATTCAGGACCTAACATTTTACCTGTTTCTCCAAGTCTTAATGCTACTTTTTCTATAAGTAATCTATTTTCGCTTATAATAACTTTAACCTTATCCCTTATTTTTTCATATTCAGAGGCTATATCTGCTCTTATTATTTTATCAGATGACCCACCTGGAATACCACAACCATTATTTTCAGTATCCCAGTTTGAATAGGACAGTGGATCAAAATAACCTAACTTATAAATACCAACACTCCAACGATCCCAAGCCTTTTCTAAATCACTACCAGAACCAAGGAGTATTCGTCCCGGATCTTTGAATATAATTTCTTCAGCAGTATAACCACCAAGAGAAATCATAACATCATTTTCTAGGTCTTTCTTAGAATCAATTTCATTAAGCATTTCAGAATTTTGTGTTATAGTTATTCCACCCCTATCTGAATCAACTGAAATTATGGCACTAGGAATTTCGCCGGTAAGATAAGACATTACAACAGCATGACCGGCTTCATGAACGGAGGAACTATATCTACGTTTTCTATTCTTGGGCGCTCTTAATTTTCCAAGCTCCAGTTCTAGGTCCTTCGTTTCTTTTCCGTAATATAGGGTAACAGAATCACGCGCCCAACCAAGTTCCGGATCTTTAACCCCGACTTCAATTTCCCCAGTAAGCCCTTTTTGAATAATATCAGAAAATACCGGCGTGAAAATAGTGCCAATTGTAGTAAATAATGGTCTAACTCCTTGAACCGGACAAACACCCTCACTATAAATTAGATCTTGTAAGTCTTGTGTTATAGTTACTTTAATTCCTGTAGTCTCATAAAACTTAGAACATACTCTAGATATTTCACTGTCAATAATCTTTTCAAAATGTTCTCTTTTTAAGGATGGGTATTTTATGATGTTGTTTCCGATTCTGGCTATTTGTTCTGCTCTAAATCGATTAAGAAGTGAATTTTTGATGTCACTAATACTTACTTTACTTGTTTCCTCATAAAATATATCAGCATCTATATCCGGGCTTAAATCTTTTGACGCCGGAAAAGCCTCATCTAGATTACCAAGAACAAAGATTAAAGACTTATTACAATTTATATATCTCGGCGTCGTAAATAAAGCCCGCTGTTCCTTAAGATATTCAGAAAATTCACCGACAGTTTTAAATCCTAATATCTCATTCATAAAATCCATAACGCTCTTTCTAGGGTTAAAGATTTTGAGACGTCTTATCATGATCCTAAGTATACGTTGCTCTATTATTTTAACAGGACGGTATGGATTTTCTTCATTTTCAGACGTTAATTTATTTCTTTCTTCTTCAGGCCTATAATCATATTCTCCATCAACTAATCCAGGAATACCACGATCATAATAAAAGAAGCCAAGTACTTCTAAAATTTCTTTTACATGATTAGGATCGACCACCTCTCCGTTTACTAGAGGAACATATTGGTGGGATTTAGCATACTCTAAAAAATCCTCGGTGAAATTTAAAAAGTAGCTAAAATCATAATTATTTTCATCTAGATTAAGAATTCCACTATCCATTAAGTTCCAGATAGGCCTAAGATTAGAATTGTTAACCTCGGCGCCACTTTCATCTATAGTTCTGGCGTATTGAAATTCGTCAAAGATAAAAACGAGATCCTTAGTAATTTCATCTAGATTAGCTTCAGTATCCTCCAGACGAAAAAACTCTGAAACCTTATCACCTATAGAATGTGCACCTTCGTTATTTTCCTTTCCGCAATCAACAAACATAGTCTTCTTTTTAAGATCAAGAAGCTCAACTAATCTGCTAATTACGCTAGTCTTACCAGTTCCCGTCATTCCCCATAAAGAAATAACAACCGGCCTTTGAATTATCTCGGGTGTTACATACCAAGGAGTTACGGATAGAATAATTTTATCTATTATTTCATCTAATCCAATAAACTCCTTCTTTAATGTTTCCTTAGCTAGATTTAATTTTTCTATTTTCTCTTTCATTCGTTGAGGTTTATTAAGTTTCAAGTATAAGGTTTTTATTTTATGTTAGATGAGCATATACACTGAAGACATCATCTAAATAAATAGAATTATACAATGAGCTTATTATGAAAGTCCCATATTCTTGTCTTAATCTAGCTACTTCCATAAGATTGTCAGTTATTACATAGTTTTTATAAGTCCCAACAGTTTTCAATGGGTTTTCATATTTTCTATTTACATATTCCACAGACTTAATTGGATTAGCATAGTAAACATCAGTATCTACCCTATGACTCGTTATAAGAGCGACATGTTGAATAATTTGACCCTCATTTTTTCCATTAGTAAACCATAAAATAGCTTGCCCTAATCTAAATGGTCTTCCAAGTTTATCATAATTCCATTGGTTTTCACTTCCCCTGGGTGGACTATCATACCATTTATCTTTTATAGGCCAAGGCCATGTTTTTGCTTTAAGATCAATATACTCGAAACAGATCTGATACCTTAATCTTTCCTCCCGGCTATCAAACTCTACCTTTTTCTTTATTACCATAACTTAGACTTATCCATAATATTTTTAGGATCAAACATACCATGACCACCTGGATCTGTTACTAGAGATACAATTGACCATGGATTTGCATCTAATTCACTTAATGTATATGTTTTTCTGGATATTAGTAGGTTTCTTATGGTCCCAGGAGCATCTAACATTTCCTCATTGTCTGACCAGGGTTCTGTATATACTTTTGAAAATAAGAACATACCATTTTCTTTAGCACATACATAAGCTATTTTTATTTCCCCAGAGTTAGTTAAATATGTTATATAATCTCCCTCCTCATACATCCTACCAAATCTATCAAAACCATAAAAATACCTAACCTCATCCATTACACTGATCCCGTATTTATAGTTACATAGCTTTGAATGAATTTTCGGATAACATCTGGATCAGGGGGTTCTGAAAATATGTCCAGGTTACTAGCTAATATGAGACCAGATACCACCCTAACCAACTCTAATAAATACTCCTCATAATATTCTGTATCCTCTTCTGTATCATAAATTTCATAAGCGATAATATAACAAAGATCACTCGTCTTTATTACCTTTAAAAAATTAGGAATAGCAGAATACAGGAGATTAAAAACTTGATAAGAGCAAAAGAAAGTACTTATCGGTTCTGAGGAATCTGTATTTTCTATTACATGTATCCTCAGTTTTTCAGTGTCATAAATAATTTCTTTACATCCTAATCCATCTACTTCTTCACAGACTGTTTTCGACTTCCTTGGATCAATAAGACACAAAATTTTTTCATCACTATAATCAGTCATCCTAGGTTGTCGATACAGTCCTCTACTAAATTTTAACATTTCTAGCATATCATTTATAAGAGACTCGAACCGTGATTTTTGCATTTCACGAGTTTTGTATTCCTTATAATTGTTATGAATAAAGATTTTGTGTACGCTAAGGGAAGGAACTTGGTATATTATCGAGAACTTGACTTAGGAATTAGACCAAGAGCAACCTACATACATATTCTAAGGTTATTCAGGAAGGAAGTTTCAGCTACAGTAAAAGAGCTCCCAACTACAGATCCATATTTTAATCTATTTATGGAGATCCTGAAACAAGTACCTGAAAAACCTAAGACTAAAGAGTGTGATGGTTATATCTTGAAAATTAAACAAATATATAAAAATTATGATGACAGCAGAAGATCTAACTAAGTTGTATCAGGAGCATGATTTAATACTTATAAAATTTGGTGCTCCTTGGTGTGGTCCATGTAAAACTATGGAACCAGTACTCAAAGAAATCGCCGGAGAAAGAACTGACGTAAAAATCGTAGAACTTAATGTAGAAGAAGAAGAGGAAATGGTTCAATTATTTAGAGTCCGTAATGTTCCGGCGTTGTTCCTTATTAAATGCGGAGTGACAATGGGAAAGCATG
>Ga0247611_10008836_pt1 | contig 12297 bp, 7 predicted proteins | sample 177DNAGHGhighgp2_FD_192422 | JGI IMG/M metagenome (GOLD analysis project Ga0247611, IMG submission 192422) | Sheep rumen microbial communities from Palmerston North, Manawatu-Wanganui, New Zealand - 1770 DNA GHGhigh gp2 | ecosystem: Host-associated > Mammals > Digestive system > Stomach > Rumen ... | reverse complement strand
CGCAAGCACTTTCTTGCAGGGCTTGTACTTAGCAGCCCTTGCAAAAAGCTCGTTCCTTGGGACGGCCCGCTTGGTCACTTTGAGTTCTTCGGCAATCTGGCTTACCACAATATCATCTTTTCGTGTGCTGATTGAAGAAACCTGAACGAAGGCCTGGCGAACGGATTTATCTTTCGTATCATAAAAGAAAATTTTTGCCGAATCTGGATTTTTTGTCTCAGCAGCTTCCGTTGTTTCACCATCTGCCGTATCTTTTGCCTTCGCAATTTTTTCTGCAAATTTCAGCGGACTCTGCGGGCTTTCAAGTTTTTGGGTCAAAGCCGGATCAGCATACAAAAAAGTCTTCTCAATCGCCACGGCATTTTCACAACGGAGGGCAAAAACCGACTTTTCAAGCCAAAAATCCATGTTTTCGTGAACGACATGCGCATATTCTTTGCCCTTTTGGGAAGTTTGACCGCTTTTATCTGCACTTCCGCTTGAAATAAAACTATCGTTAGTTTGTCCTGTCCCACCCTCACCCTCTTCAGGAATAAATTTTTCATCAATCAGGCCGTCGATTTCGAGAACAGAAATATCATCACCACAAGAAAGCTTTATCACGCCGTGCATGGCCGAATCCCGCCCGAAAAGACACAAATCTGCTTTCTTGCTCAAAATCTTTCCGTCAATAAAGGTCTCCAGCGGCAAGGGTTCTTCAACGGCCGCAACTTCCGGCAACTCCTCCACAAGCTCAGAATTTTTTGAACACTGGAGGCTCACCGCCGCAACGAGCAAAGCAAAAAAAACAGACGAAGAAATTTTCATGCTATTATTTTCGGCAGTTTGGGAAGAATTGTGAATAAAAGGGCGCTCCCCTTCGGGTCAGGCTTTCCGCCGTTCCGTGCTAACGCACTTCATTCCTCCGGAACGCCTGCGGCGCGGCTACAATCCTTAGCGAAAAAAAACGCACCCCGATTGAGGTGCGTTCTTGCCGTCCGCATTCTTGCAGACAATTTCTTAATTTATTTGCTCCACGGATTTGCACTTTTCTGCTCCGGCATCCATGCCTACGCAAAAAGCGGCCGAGTTTTGTACCAAAACTCGCTTTGCTTTCGACCGCCTCCGTGCGGTCAATTTTCTTAATTTATTTACTCCACGGATTGTTGCGGATGAAAGTTTCGTTGCGCTCGTAGCCTACCGAGATGATGCCGACTTCAGTTTTTGTGTAGTCTTCGATGAACTCAACATAGTCTCGGGCTTCTTTTGGAAGCTCTTCGTAAGAACGGCACTCTTTGAGGCTCTTTTTCCAGCCCTTGAACTTTTTGAGGACTGGTTTTGCCTTTTCCATTGCAGGAACGCTTGCCGGGAAGTCAGTGACGATTTTGCCGTCGATTTCGTATGCGATACAGGCTTCGATTTCGTCGAATGTGTCGTAAATGTCGAGGTGGGTAAGGACAAGTGAATCGATTGAGTTTGTAATGCAGGCATAGCGGAGAGCAACCAGGTCAAGATAACCGCAGCGGCGGGCACGGCCTGTTGTTACGCCATATTCACGGCCAGTTTTGCGGACATATTCGCAAAGCTCGCCCTCGCTTTCGTTGTTGAACTCTGTTGGCATAGGGCCGTTTCCGACTCGTGTCTGATATGCCTTGAAAACGCCGAGGATTTTATCCAAATCTTTAGGGCCGATTCCGCAGCCTGTTGCAGCACCTGCTGAACATGAAGCTCCTGAAGAAACATAAGGATATGTTCCTGAATCGATGTCCAGCATTGCGCCCTGAGCGCCCTCAAAGAGGATGTTCTCATTGCGGTACTCGTACATCTTAGCTGTCAAATCGACGCGCATTTCGATAAGCTTGTCTTTGTATTTGTTGAGGTAAGCAAGGTTTTCGCCTTCAAATTCTGCCATTTTCTCCGGCCAGTCAAGGTCTGCCAGGCGGAGACCGTCGCGGTGTGCTTTTTCTGAGTATGCGATACCGATTCCGCGGCCGGTTGTACCAATCGGGCGTTTGCGGCTTGCGTCCCGGTCTTTGTCCATCTGTCGGTAGCCCGGAAGAATGATGTGGGCACGGTCAGAAATGAAAACCCGGCCTTCCCAGTCGATTCCGTTGTCTTTGAGCATCTGAAGCTCGTTGAAAAGTGCCTCCGGGTCGATAACCATACCGGCTCCGAGGAAAACTGATTTGTTCGGGTAAAGGATTCCAGACGGAACCTGATGAAGAGCAAACTGTTTGCCATCTACAACGATTGTGTGACCTGCGTTCGGACCGCCTGCATAGCGGACGACATATTTAGCGTCTTCTGCCAGGTAATCAACAATCTTTCCTTTTCCTTCGTCGCCCCACTGAGCACCGATTACAACGACCTTCATAAAAGCCCCCAAAATGGATTTGCCGCATAAGAATCACGGCACAAAATACAAAAAATTATATCAGAAAAGCAGGAGTGTTTCAATTAAGGTAAATTTTTCGTCGGACAAAAAAAGGGCCGTTATTGCTTAATAATTTGCAACAACGGCCATAAAAACAAACGCGCCAGGCTATGTAGCAGTGGCGGAGCCAGTCGCACCCTTTAAGCGTAGCGTGGGTGCGACCGAGCGTTAGCGAGCTGCGGAACAGCCGACCGCCTTCAGGCGGTGGCGCCCAGAAATTCAATAAAATTATGCGTTCTTCTTCTTTTTGAGAACAACGAAACCTGCACAGAGAGCTGCGAGAACCACAACTACGATGATGATGATTTTTGCAGCACCAGAAGAACCACCGGCAGCACCTGCTCCTTCATAGTCAAGAACGATGTTTGTGAACTCAACATAAGCGTTTCGGCAAGTGAAGAGACCAACATACATGTTGTCTTTGTCATATTCTGCGAGATTTGGAGAATATGTTACAGGCTCTTCCTTTCCGTATTTGACTGTGAATTCAGCACCTTTTTTGACGATTGAAAGGTCTACAACAGTGTCTTTTGCAGGAACTGATTCAACTACATGTGGGTTTTCGTTCAATACAGTGTCGATTCGGGCAAAACCGGCAGTCCATGCTTCATTTTTGATTTTGAGAGGAGCAGCCGCAACATAGTTGCTGTTGATTCCGGCAATGCTGTCATCAATGATAACATTGTCGCGAGCCATAAGACCGAATGAAACCTGATTGTTTGACTTAACATTAAGAACTTTTGCGGTAGCTTTGAGAGTGAAGTCTTTGTCGATTGGCAATTTCTGGAAGTAGAACAAGATTCCATCTTCTGAAGAAGCGATTTTACCAGTGTCTTTTCCACCGTTCTTTTCGCCAGAATGCATGATTACGCCGGTGTCGGTCTCTTCGATTTCGTAAAGTTTAGGATCGGCGGCCTTTCCTGCACCACCAATGTTACCAAATGCAGAACCCCACCATGGCTCTTTTGTGGTGAAGATTGAGCTTTTCTCTGTTGGAGCGCCATAACCAGGCTCTACATAATCAGGGTTTTTGAGAGCATTGAGGTCATATTTTGGCTCAGGAAGAGTTGCAACAAGGAATGATTTGAAGTTTGCGTCTTTCGAAGCAATGTCTTCAACGAGCATTTTTGCGACTACTGCTGCACCATAAGCATTCAAGTGAGTTGTATCGAGTGAAGCGGCTTTTGAGCCAGTCATTGCGTGAAGTTTTGTTGCTTCTTCGCCAAGTTTTTCGTAGAGGGCCTTTGTGTTAGCTGTCTGGTCTGCGACAACGATGTTGAGCTCTTTTCCGAGGTCACGGATAGCTTCCGGATAGTCACCGCCTGGGAATTTGTCGTCGCCAGTAGTGATGTGAACTACTGAGCCAGAATATTCACCTTTTGGGCTGTATCGAACGATTGGAGTTGCAAGAATTGGTGTTGCTCCTGCATCCTGAGCGAGTTTGACATAGTTGACATAGAGTGAGTTCATGAATGAACCAGCATCGTCTTTGCCCATGTTTGGGTCTGTGTAGCGCTCTGTCTCCAGCTTTTCGTCATTGTGACCGAAAGCGATGATGAGGTAGTCGCCTTTGCGGATGTTTGCTTTGAGAAGCTCATAGTTTTTTGCTGAGCCTGGATCAGAAATAAAGCTGATTGAAGAACGGCCACTTACAGCAAGATTTACGACTTCGGCTTTTGCAGGATCGAGATAATCCTGAAGTTTTGTTCCGAATCCGTAGCGCGGAATATAGTAAGGATCGTTGAAAGGTGAAGCTGTTGAGTCACCAACAACAAAGATTCGTGAAAGACCGCTTGCGTCTGGCACGGCGATGTCTTTTGCTACGACTGCTTCTGTTTTTTCAAGTTTTGCAGTTGCAGCATCCTGAGCAAAAACAGAAAGTGAAAGACTTGCCAACAAAGCAAGACTTGCAGCTAAAAATTTTTTCATTTTTTTCTCCTGAGTTAGAAATATTAGACAATTATAAAACTATTGGCTCAAAGATTAAAGAGAATTTTGCTTTTCTATTGAAGAAAACTCGACAATTTCTGCTTTAAAATGATAGAATATAACGATATTTTTCTAAAAAATGGATTTTAGGAGAATTCATACATTTCAAAACAAAAAACTATAAAAGGAGATTTTATGAAAAAAATTAAAAAATATGTGGGGCTATTTGCAGCCCTTGCATTTGTCTTCGGAACAACAGCTTGTTCAAGCGATGCCAGTGATTCTTCAGGCTCAAAAACAGAAAGCGAACCTAACACAAGTGAAAAAGAATCAAACACAGATGGAACAACCACGCTTAAAATTCAGGAAGACGGAACTGGGTTTGTGAGCTCGACTTTTTCAACATCAACTGATTTCCCAGGCTTTACGGGAACTGCTTATTATGACGGAGGGACATCAGAAAATGGTAACATCGTCTACACAGTTTCCGCTACAGAAGACATTACTGATGCTCAAATTGCGATTCATTACCTGTGCACGGAAGTAAGTCGTGTACGAGCTGCTTTGGTCTCTGTTAACGGAACTGTGATAAATGCTAATAAACCTCTCGCAATGACGACAGATGTTAAAATCAAAAAAGATCGATGTACAGCAGAAAACTGGAAAGATACAGCTTTCCTAACAGGAGTTTCCCTTAGAAAAGGCTCGAACTCAATTATCATTACTGGAGCACCTGATGGTTCTTATACGGCAGCTGGTGGAGCTAGCATAACAATTTCCGATCAAAAAAGCTATCTCAATTATGTTGACTACCTCATCGTAATTGGAAAGGGTATTAACTACGGAAGTGACAAGACGAAATATGTAAGTCTCTCTTATGCTTCAGAAAACACAACAGCAGGTTCTGTCACAAGCGAAACCGCAAGCGGAAGTGTTGCCGAAAATTCTAAAGTAACGCTGACTGCAAGTCCAAATTCTGGCTGGAAATTCGACTGCTGGTCTGACGGTACAAAAACAAATCCTTATGAAATTACGGTTTCTTCAGCAACATATCTTTTCGCCCACTTCATTCCAGAAAACTACACAGCTCCAAATGGCTTAGTCGGCTATGCTTCAATCACGACCGATTCTGGTGACGGCTACACAATCTCTGGTGGTGCGGGAGCAAGCGCGGCTAACACGGTAACTATTGCAAGTTATGAAGAATTGGTCACCAAAAAAGACCTTCTCTCATCTGACGAGCCGAAAATCATCACAATCAGCGGAACAATCTCGACAAAAGACAATGCAAACCCGCTTTTGAGCGAAAAATACACAATCGGCTCAAATTCAACAATTTACGGAGATACGACAAGTCAAGGTCGATTGCAGAACATCGAATTCGTTGTTGAGGGCGAAAATGTGATTATCCGCAACATGATGTTCGGAGAGGTAATCAGCTGGGATGGAGCAAAAATTAACGGAGTAGCCGTTAGAAGTGGTGCAGATGATGCCCTTTCTTTGAACGGTGCGACACATGTTTGGGTTGATCACTGTGAATTCCAGTCTCACCTCACGCCACAGGACTTGGACGGAAATGAAATTACTTCATCCAGCCCCTATTACTCAACTGACTCAGATTGGGCAAAAGATTTCTATGATGGTCTTTTGGATATCAAGAACGGCTCGACATGGATTACAATCTCCAACTGCTACTTCCACGACCACTACAAAGCCTGTCTTTGCGCTTCTGGTGATGACGGCCCGGATAAAAACACTACAACTGGTGCAACTGACAGCGACATGCGCGTGACTTTCTATCACAACTACTGGAAGAATATCAACGCACGAATGCCTCTTTTCCGCTATGGAACAGGCCATATCTATGACTGCTACTTCGACGCAGGCACTCAAAGCGATTCTGCAAGCTGTATCAATGTTCGCGCAGGAAGCAAGCTCTATATCGAAGGAAACAATTTTGCCAACTTCTCAAAAACAACAGGTTCTTCAGTCTCAAAAGGCTCGTACATCGTAGGATTCTTCTTTGCAGACACCAATAAAGCTTATGGAAATGTTTCCGGCTCATGGGTTTCAAAGAACAATAACACTGCAAATGATAGTGAAGGAAGCGTTTCTGCTCCGAAATATACCTACACAGCTCCAGCAAGCTATCCAACATCTGCTCCAAGTGATGTTGGCGTAGGTAAACTCACCGCTAACGACTTACAGTAACTCATCACGCACATCTCACAGGGGGGGGGCGTTACGGGGGCGCGGCTCAGGCACAGCCTTCACCGAGACTCGTCTACAAACTCGTCTTACGAGTTTGCTCGCCTAATGGCGACCGACTCCCTACCCCGCAGAGAGGGGGATGCCACAACGAAGTGTGGCATAGGGGGGAGACCGGTTCAGGCATAACCTTCACCGAGACTCGCCTAGAAAGTCGTCTCACGACTTTCTTCGCCTACGGCGACCGGCTCCCTACCCCCGTAGAGGGGGTAGCGGAAAACGCGAAGCGGTTGGAGCGAGGGGGAGACTTCCCCCTCCTTTTTGTTTCTAACTATAGAAATCCATGCAAATCTATGCTAATCTGTTGACTACCTTATATTTAGGAGTTAAAAATGGATTCAGCGTTAATCGCAAAAATCGCGGCGTTCGTGCTTTACCTGGGCTTTATGATTTACATTGGCCTTCGTAATGCCAACAAAAACAACAGCTCGTCGGACTTCTTCCTTGGCGGGCGAAAAGTCGGGCCTTGGGTCACGGCTCTCTCTGCAGAGGCTTCGGATTCTTCTGCATGGCTTTTGATGGGTCTTCCTGGCTTGTGCTACCTGGGTGGCGTAAAAGAGACTTTCTGGACTGCCCTTGGCCTTATCGTGGGAACTTACCTCAACTGGCTTTTTGTTGCAAAACCTTTGCGCAAATGCTCTATTTCTTTCGGTGACTCAATCACAATCCCGGAATTCTTCTCTAACCGCTTCAACGACAAATCACACATCCTTTCAATCGTTTCGGTCGTTCTGATTGTCTTCTTCTTCACGATTTATACCGCTTCGGGCTTCGTTGCCTGTGCAAAGCTCTTCAACTCAGTTTTCGGCCTCCCCTACCATGCTGGCCTTGCTATCGGCCTCGTTGTAATTCTGTGCTACACAATCACCGGTGGTTACACGGCTGTCTGTACCACTGACTTCGTTCAAGGAACATTGATTTTCGTGGCTTTCGTCATTTCTGCTGCAGTCGCTGTTTTCGCTTTGGGCGGACCGGCTGAGGCAATCGCTCAGGTTCAGTCTTTCGATGCACGGGCACTTGCAAACGATTTTGGCGAGAATATCCGAAAGGCATTTGAAGGAAACGCTTCTTTCAAGGGAATGTCAATTATTTCTGCTCTGGCCTGGGGTCTTGGCTATTTCGGTATGCCTCACATCATCGTACGCTTCATGGGCATCCGTTCAAACGACGAGATTTCAAAAGCACGTCGAATCGGCACCGTCTGGATGGTCATTTCTTATGTCGGAACATTCATGATTGGTACAATGGGAACGGCTTATCTTTTGAAACACGGTATTCTTTTGGGAACCGGAAGCGAAGAAATCGTTGTCAACGGCGTAACTCAGTTTGGAGACGCTGAGACAGTCTTCAGTGCGACAATGCTCAAAATGTACCCGGCCTTCATCGGTGGAATCTTCCTCTGCGCAATTCTGGCCGCTTCAATGTCTACAGCTGACTCTCAGCTTCTTGCGGCTTCAAGTGCCGTCGCTCAGGACATTTACAAGGGAATCATCAACAAAAATGCAGACGAAAAGACAGTTTTGAACGCAAGCCGCTTCATGGTTTTCCTTATCTCTCTGGTCGGTCTTTTGCTTTCCCTCAACCCAAATTCTTCAATCTTCGGTCTCGTTTCTTACGCATGGGCTGGATTCGGCGCTACATTCGGACCTCTGGTTCTTCTCGCCCTTTACTGGCGAAAAACGACCGCAAAAGGTGCGATTGCGGGTCTTATCACGGGATTCGTTGCCGTCATCTTGTGGCACAATATTCCGGCTTCTGTTCACCCGATTTTCGGCCTTTATGAAATCTTGCCGGGATTTGCAATTTGTCTTTTGTTCACTGTCGTAGTTTCACTTCTCGACAAAACTCAGGACGAAAAAATGCTCGCAACTTTCGATGCATATAAAAACATGGCTGACTAAAAGTTTTTACCCTGTGGCTTTTGAATTTTTATTTACTTAGGCTTTTCTTCATTATCAGCATGGGAATTTTCGTCAGCAGGATAACAATTAAAATCATAATAAGGGCATAAGCGTAAATTTCAGCATATTCATTAAAATAAGCGCTGGAATAAATCGCTTTGCCCAAGGAATTTTTTGTCTGAACGAGATATTCCGTCGTAACGATAATTTTAATTCCCATTCCAACGGCGTTTACATAGGCCTGCTTGAGATAACCCGCCATCAAGGGAAGATAAACTGAAAAAAGCACCCTTATATTGAAATTCGTGAAAAGCTTGTAGACATCTATCAGCTCCCTGTCAATTCTCAAAAAACCCTCTGCCGTAGCTTCACTAATCAGAGGGACAAGAATCATGCTGGCTGCTATGTAAGGAACTCGGCCGTAATTCGTAAGAACCATGATAATCACCACAAGGACAATCATTGGAATCGAGCGGAGCATAATCATCAGCGGCGTAAACACCTTACGACAAAAAGGAAAAAGCCCTTCAAGAACCCCAAGAAAAATCCCAATCAGGGAAGAAACAATTAATGAAACAAAAAGATGGAAAAGCGTGGTAAAAATCAGATTGTAAGTTTTAGGAATGCAAAGAAGATGAAAAAAAGAGCGTAAAATTTCAATAACACTGGGAAAAACAAGGGAATCCCCCTTAGCCACTCCAAGAATCTGAATCAGGATGGCGATAAGAAGGATTCCGAGACAGAAAATAAGCGTGTCCGAAGCTTTTTTATTCTCCATAGTAGAAATCGTCAGCCGGAATGGCTCCACCGAACTGCTTTAAGTCGATGTTTGCTGTAGTTTCAACCTGGACTTTTGCTTCTTTTGCCGACATAAAGCGGATTGCACAATTTGGAATTGCGCTTTCTGCAACTTTTGCGTTTGGAAGAATTTCAAGAGCGACAGCAGCCTTTACAACAGAAGGAAGATCGCTTGTACATTTTGAGCAAGATTCTTCAGCAAGTTTGAGGAATTCTTTTACGGCCTCAGGATGATTTTCAATTGTTTCTGCCTTTACGAAAAGACCAGCCTGAGTAAATCCGTCAAAGCCTGTTGCCTTTTTGTAAAGCTCATTTAGAGGGTAAGCAGTGATTTTCGGATTTTTGATTTTTGCAGCTGTTAAAGCTGGTTCTGCCGTAAGAACGATGGCATTTGCATCAGAAAGAAGCAATGCCTGAGTGTTTGCAGCCCCTGCCAGGTAATTGATAGTTTTTGGGGTGATTTTGTTTTTTTTCAGAGATGCGAGTGCGATGGAAGAATTGATTGTATTTTCACCAAAAAGCGTAATTTCGCCCTTATTGATGTTCTTGAGCTTAAAATTCTTTTTTTGTGAGGCAAAATAAAGATTTCCCCAGGTAACGACAGCTGCAAGTTTGTAGCTTGATTTGCCCATTTTGTAAAGTTTTGCACCTGCATTGATTGGAGCAATAACAAAATCAGACTTTGCGTTTACGAATTCCGATGAAATTGTGTCAGCCGCAACGAAAGTGTAATTCTCGGGATTTTTTTCTGCCAGACTTGCAAGCGAAAGAGCCGGTGCTCCGTTTGGAGCAGCTGCTTTTACAGTGTAAAAATCCTGGGCTACAAGCACAGAAAGGCTAAAAATTGAAGTGAATACAAGGGATAATAATTTTTTCATAATGAATAAATCATATCCCTTGAAAGATTGACTGGTCAAGTGATGCCTTGCTCGCAGCCCACTCTACCCTTATTTCGCTGCAATGAAAATCGCCCGCATGTCATCTTCATAAAGGACTTTTGCGCTTCCGACATGACCACCTGTTGCGATTGCGCACTTTTTGGCAAGCTCGTCAATCTGCTCGTCCGTCGGTGTAATTCCGAGTTCCCGCATATTCGTAGGCATTTTGATTTCCCGGTAGAAATTCTCCATAGCCTCGATTCCTTTGAGGGCAATTTCTTCATCAGAACCGGAATTCGGAACATTCCAGACATTAAGGGCAAATTTCTTAAATCGATGCAAACATTCCTTGTAAACATAGCGGGCCCAGCTTCCCCAGATTGCAGCCAGGCCTGCCCCATGTGCGACATCGAACATTCCGCCAAGCTCATGCTCCAATCGATGGCTGGCAAAGTCGTTCCCGCCGTTACCAAGGCCCGTCAAGTCATTATGGCTCAAACTGCTTGCCCACATGATTTCAGCCCTGGCGTCGTAATCTTTCGGATTTTTGAGCAAAATTTTTGTATTTGAAATCACGGTTCGCATGAGCCCTTCTGCGATTGAATCAGTAAGCTCCATGTTTCCCTGACTTGTGAAATATCGCTCCATCGTGTGCATGAGAATGTCTGTTGAACCGCACATTGTCTGATACTCAGGCAAAGTCATCGTAAGCTCAGGATTCATAATTGCAAATTTCGGACGGCATGTGTCAGAATTGCTGCCTCGCTTTTTCCATCCGTCCTCATTGGTGATTACCGCACTGTTACTCATCTCGCTTCCTGCGGCCGCAATCGTAAGAACTACACCAACCGGGAGACAGGCTTTCGGCTGATTCTTCCGCTCAAAAATATCCCAGACATCAAAATCGTTTGCGCAGCCATAGCCAATCGCCTTTGCGCTGTCGATTACAGAACCACCGCCCACAGCCAGAAGAAAATCTACGCCCTCCTTTTTGCAGAGAGCGATTCCTTCACGAACGAGAGACAAGCGGGGGTTAGGCACGACACCACCAAGCTCAACATAAGAGATTCCAGACTCATCAAGCGACTTTTTTACACGATCAAGAAGGCCAGTCTTTTTAACGCTGCCACTACCATAATGAAGCAAAACCTTTTTGCAGTTCTGGTCTGCTACAAGAGCACCAACCTGAGATTCAGTGCCCTTACCAAATACAACTTTCGTCGGTGCGTAGAAAGTGAAATTGTTCATTAAAAGCTCCTTTTTTTGGATTCTCTTATTTCAGAATTTCATCCGCAAGTTTTTCCAGCTGCGAGACAGTTTCAGCGGTCATTGAAATCTTTACGCTGACTTTGCTTTCACAAATCGTGATATTCTTGCTTTCTGCAAACATGGCGGCCATTGCTTTGTTTGCCATTGGTGCCCAGCTGCCGTTCTCGATGAAGGCGATTTTTCGGTTCTGATAGTTTCGCTCAGTAAGATGCTCGATGAATTCCCGCATTGTCGGGAAAATTCCGCCGTTGTAGGTTGTTGTGGCCAGAACGAGTTTTCCGTAGCGGAAGGCATCTTCAACGCACTCGTAGGTGTCTTCCCGTGCAAGGTCGGAAATTGCGACTTTGGGGCAGCCTTTTGCTTTCAGGATTTCGGCCAGCTTTTCAGCGACGGCTTTTGTATGTTCGTAAACCGAAGTATAGAGAAGACAAACGCCCTCGCTTTCTACGCCGTAAGAAGTCCAGATATTATAGAGGCGGACAGCTTCTTTTGCTTCATCCCCCTGCAAAACCGGGCCATGAAGGGAACAAATATGCTCAATCTGGCAAGACTCAGCTTTTTTGAGGGCTACGGCGGCATTGGCTCCAAATTTTCCTACGATTCCGAAGTAGTAACGGCGAGCTTCACAAGCCCAGCCTTCCGGGTCTTCAACATCATTTGCGCCGAATTTACCGAAAGCGTCTGCAGAGAAGAGAACTTTGTCGGTAGATTCATAAGAGAACAAAACTTCCGGCCAGTGAACATTAGGGGCTGCAACAAAATTGAGGGTATGCTTTCCAAGCTCCAGTTTTGCACCTTCAGCCACGACGACCTGCTTGTCTGCGAAATCTTCGCCGAACAT
>Ga0247611_10008835_pt1 | contig 12297 bp, 12 predicted proteins | sample 177DNAGHGhighgp2_FD_192422 | JGI IMG/M metagenome (GOLD analysis project Ga0247611, IMG submission 192422) | Sheep rumen microbial communities from Palmerston North, Manawatu-Wanganui, New Zealand - 1770 DNA GHGhigh gp2 | ecosystem: Host-associated > Mammals > Digestive system > Stomach > Rumen... | reverse complement strand
ATAGATACAAAACGCTGTAAAATCGAAAATGTAACGTTGCAAAGGGACGAGTTTAAGAACATGATGAGGGAAACTATTGCATTAGTATGTTTTTCGTCGTAATTTTGCAGCATCGAAACCCAACAAAGGGAAATAAACAATAGTAATAACATTAAACTCTACACGTATGAAGAAGTTTTTCGCAACACTGGCAATGTCGATGACGATAGTCATGACTGCCTCCGCTCACAGCAGTTGGCCAACATCAAGTTTTGGCAAGTACCCAAGCTGGCCTGTTCAGGCTTCCTTCCCCAAGTTGCCAACAGAGCCAAAGTTGCCAGCAGATTCAAAGTATCCATCTTGGCCATCATGGCCAACGGAGCCTTCTGGACCTGTCCAGAGCTGGCCTACACTCTGATGATTGTCATCCTCCTGCATTGTTAATGATGCAGGAGGACATAATAGTTCCAATGCGTCAAAAATAGGAAATAATTCGTTTTTCTTGCAAAAAAAGTGTATATTTGCATCGGCATAAAGAAATATGGGTATTTTAGGATTGTTCAAGAAAAAAGGGAACCAGCAAATTATCGACAATCGTTCTGAAAACGATTTGTTGGTATACACACCAGAATGCATCAACTCGCTTTCTGATAACGAGGTGTTTGTCTTTGGTAGCAATCTACGGGGATGGCATCAAGGTGGCGCTGCAAAACATGCACATAGGTATTTTGGCGCGATTTGGGGTCAGGGAGTCGGGCTACAGGGGCAATCTTATGCAATTCCAACCATGCAAGGTGGTGTAGAGACAATTAAGCCTTATGTAGATGACTTCATTGCCTTTGCGCGTGAACACCCTGAACTAAGGTTTCTTGTTACACGCATCGGCTGTGGTATCGCAGGTTTTGAAGATGAAGAAATCGCCTCTCTATTTAAAGATGCTATTTCACAAGAAAATATTGTTTTACCATATAGTTTCAATAAGGCATTGGGTAAATAACGTCAAATCTTAGCAACACAATATGAAACACTTAGTAGTATTAACAGGCGCTGGTATCAGCAAAGAGAGTGGATTATCAACTTTCCGCGATAAGGATGGACTATGGCAGCAAGATTCTAACAAGGAAATGGCCTACAAAGAAACTTGGAACAACAAACGTAAGCGCCAAGATATGCTTGATTTTTATAATGAAAGAAGGAAGAATCTGCTGACAGTAGAACCTAACCATGCACATAAAACACTTGCTGAATTAGAGAAGGAATATCAAGTTTCTATTATCACCCAGAATGTTGATGATCTTCACGAACGAGCAGGTTCAAGCAATGTCCTGCACCTTCATGGAGAATTGAGAAAAGTTACTGGGGCAATGAATCCCCAAAATCCCAAATGCATTGTAGAAAAGCCTCTTGACGAACCAATTTTGATAGGTGAAAAAGCTATAGATGGATCCCAAATGAGACCGTTTGTTGTGTTTTTTGGTGAGGATGTCCCAAATATGACACATGCATATAGAATTGTTGAAAACGCAGATATATTCGTAGTTATTGGTACGTCACTTCAAGTCTATCCCGCAGAAGGTTTAGTAAACCTATACTTTTCCAGAATAATTGATTATCGTACGTCGCGGCCCTACAGGCGAAACAGACAAAACTTTTTTCGACTACGTAAAATTCCTCGATATATCATAGATCCGTCTGATTTCGATTTGAGCAATTTGTTAGATTTTGAGCACATTAAAACAACTGCTGTAGAAGGTGTCGATATTTTAAGAGAAAAACTGAAAGAACTTTGAGAGTATGCTGAAGATTCAAAAATGGGTAGTTAACCCTTGTCAAGAATGCACTCACGTAGTTTCTGATGAGACTGGTGAGGCCGTCATTATCGACTGCGGTGTATATAAGCTGGGAGAAAGAAACCGCTTGTTGGATTACATTTCCAAGGAACAGTTGCACCCAGTGCGACTGCTCCTTACGCATGCGCACCATGACCATCTTTATGGCAATGATTTGATACTGGAGCATTTTGGACTCTACCCAGAAGTTCATGAAGCAGATAAAGATCTTATGCTGCATATGTTGCCTCTGCGCATCAAAGAGATATATGGTGACAATTATCCCTATCCCATCCCAATGCCCCAAAACTATCTCCATAGTGGCGAGATTATACATTTTGGCAATCACGAATTGAAGGTTATACACACTCCAGGCCATTCTCCTGGCTCAGTTGTCTTTCATTGCTGGGAGGAGAAAATTGCTTTTACAGGTGACACTATTTTTTCTATGAGCATTGGACGGACTGATTTTCCGGGAGGTGACAAAGAACAAATGGCAGAAAGTCTGGAACTAATAACTCACAGACTATCTGACGATACCATAATATACCCAGGTCATGGAAAGAAATCGACTATGGGACATGAGAAAGCATGTAACCCTTATCTTTAACAGCAAATTATACCCATTTCTGGAGATATTCAACCATGATACAAGCCTATCAATCATATACAGTGAAAACACTAATTCCGTATTTGTTCCAAAATAATGTAGCCTTAGAATTTGGTATTTTCGATTGTTTTTTATACCTTTGCACCCGACAACGAGCCTCGAAACAGGCGGTGGTTCAGAGTCGGGTGCTCTTTCAGGCAATTTATAGCAGAACATTGAATTGAGAACAGTCTCCAAATCATAACCCTGAATTATCTCAATCCTCTGCATCGCCTTTATATAAAGGAATCCTGCAATTTCTTCCAAAGTTACGAAAAAAAACTGTCACCGCAAAACTGTAGCCAATATTTTATTCACTTTCCATCTGTCCATCAGCAGCAAAGGCCGCCTTACACCGTAGAAGTGCAGAGACGAGCCACAGGATGCAGACCATACGCAGCAACAGTCCGCAAGCAGAGAAGGCCGTTACGAAGAAAGCAAACTGCGCATTGAGCAACAGCCATGTCTGGCGGTAGCTGACTTGACGCTCCAGTATTCGCGAATAATAATTTGCCAAAGCAGCTACAGGCTGCTCAACGAAAGCAGCGAAGGTATTCATCACTTGGTTCAGGACCGAAGGGGTCATTGTCATTGTTGTTTTCATATCGTTCTGTTGTATTATTGTTTCTGGCTGCAAAGTTAGGAGGTAAGAGTGCACAGAAAGTTCACTTTTGCAGTTTTCTGTGTTAAAAACGGTGCAGATTAAGATAATTTAGCATTTTTATCGTACCTTTGTGCACAATCAGTTCAGACAAGAAGATGCTTAAACCTTATTATTATGAAGGAATGGTAGAGGCGGGCTGCGACGAGGCCGGCCGAGGCTGTCTGGCCGGCAGTGTCTATGCTGCTGCCGTCATTCTGCCGCCCGACTATCAGAACGAGTTGCTGAACGACTCCAAGCAGCTCACGGAGCGACGCCGCTACCAGCTGCGCGAGATTATCCAGCGCGATGCCATCAGCTGGGCTGTCGGCATCGTCACCCCCGAGGAGATTGACCATATCAACATCCTGAATGCCTCGATACTGGCCATGCATCGTGCTTTGGACCAACTCAGCGTACGCCCTGAAGCCGTCATCATCGACGGCAACCGTTTCAAGCCCTATTATCCGCCAACATCAGACGGCCAGAAGTCAAAAGCCCTTCCATACACCACCATCGTCAAGGGCGATGGTAAGTACCTCTCGATAGCAGCCGCATCGATTTTGGCCAAGACCTACCGCGACGACTATATGAATGCGCTGGCTGAGGAATATCCCCAGTACGATTGGCGCAGCAACAAAGGCTATCCCACGAAGAAACACCGTGAGGCCATCAAGGCCTTCGGCATTACCCCTTTACACCGTAAAAGCTATAATCTGCTGGGCGATGGCCAGCTAAGTCTGGAGTTCGAAGAATGAGACACGACAAACTGGAGCGGGAACTGAACCTGCTCATGCTGCTGACAGAGAATCACAACTATACCGTTCCGGATATTTGTGACCGCATCGGCATATCCCGTCGTAACCTCTATTATTATTTGGAGTTCTTCCGCGATGCGGGTTTCATCGTCGAGAACAACAAGCCCTTCTATCGTATCCGCAAAGACTCGCCGTTCTTCAAGAAGATTGATGCCATCATCCACTTCTCGGAGGATGAGGCGCTGACCATCCGCAACATTCTGGAACGCGTTGACGACAAGGGACCACAGGTACAGCGCATCAAGCAGAAGCTGGACCGTCTCTATGACTTCCGAATCCTGAACGACGAGCAGCTGCGCGAACAGCAGGCCCATAACGTGAGTGTCATCTACGAGGCCATCAAGCTGGAGCGCTGCGTCATGCTGAAGAACTACTCGTCGCCTCACAGCAACACGCATCGCAACCGTATTGTGGAGCCATTCCTCTTCATGAACGGCAATCGCGAGGTGCGCTGCTACGAGCCTGCCTCACAGATGAACAAGACGTTCAAGCTCGCCCGCATCGAAGAGGCAGTTATGAGCGACGTCAGCTGGAGCCACAAAGACCGCCACAAACAGGTGTTCACCGATATTTTTATGTTCAGCGACGAGCAGCTGCTCCCTGTGAAGCTGCGCTTGGGGCGCCTGGCCTGTTCCCTGCTACGCGAGGAGTATCCCCAGGCCGAGCGTTACATCACCCAGGAGGACGAGCAGCACTGGCTGGTGGAGATGAACGTGTGCAGCTACACAGGCATCGGCCGTTTCATCTTGGGTCTGTATGATGACATCGAGGTGCTGGGCGGCGACGGTCTGAAACATTACATGACAGAGAAAATTAACCAATTATATCACAAACAATCAAGCTTATGAAGAAGTTACGCTTTTCTGCTATCGCAGTGGCAGCCATGATGGCCGTCAGCTGCGGCACAGGGTTCACAACGACGGGCACAGGTACAGGCTCGACAGGTTCTATTCTCGGCGACGTCATTTCCGGAGCTGTCAACGGTGGTGCCATTGATGCCATTGCCAGCATCATCGGTGCCACGAAGATGACACAGCAGTCGCTGCAGGGCAACTGGAAGTACAGCGGTCCCGGCTGCGCCTTCACCAGCGAGAAGCTGCTGGCCAAGGCCGGTGGCGAGATGGTGGCAGCACAGATTAAGCAGAAGCTGCAGCCTACGTATCAGACACTGGGACTGTCAGCCAGCAACACCTTCGTGCAGTTCAATGCCGACAACACATTCTCTGCCTCCTTCGGTGGCAAGCAGTTCAGCGGAACCTATACCTTCGACCCCGCATCGAGCAAGGTTGTGCTGAAGAGTCTGCTGTTCAACATCAACTGCTATGCTAAGAAGAACACCCAGGGCATCGCCCTGCTCTTCGAGGCCTCCAAGCTGCTCACCGTTCTGCAGATGGCATCGGCCATGAGCGGCAACGCCACCCTTGGCACCATCGGTGACCTGAGCAAGAACTACGACGGTGTCCGCCTGGGCTTCGACTTCAAGTAACACCTTATATTATATGGAAGAGCTGCTGCACTATACGTGGAAGCACCGTCTGCTACCGCTTCAACCGTTGGAGACCACCGACGGCCGACCTGTGGAAGTCATCGATCCCGGCTTGCATAACCGCAATGCCGGGCCCGATTTCTTCAATGCCAAGGTGCGCATCGGCGACACCCTGTGGGTGGGCAACATTGAGATTCACCAGAAGGCCAGCGACTGGTATCAGCACGGTCACGACCGCGACCCGCGTTACGACAATGTCGTGCTACATGTCTGCGAGACCATTGACCGCGATGTCATGACCTCCGACGGCAAGTACCTGCCACAGCTCCAGCTCACCATCCCACAGACCGTTCGCGAACACTATGAGGAGTTGCTGCAGACCGACCAGTATCCGCCCTGCTACCGCATCATCCCCGACCTCAGCCGACTGACGGTCCACTCGTGGATGGCTGCTCTGCAGACAGAGCGTCTGGAGCGTAAGACGGAGGACATCAGACACCGTGCCGAACGGCTTGGCGGCTCGTGGGAAGACGCTTTCTTCGTCACCCTGGCCCGTAACTACGGCTTCGGCATCAACGGCGAAGCCTTCGAGGAGTGGGCGTATAACGTACCGCTCAGTGCCGTTGGCCACCATCGCGACGACCTTTTCCAGATAGAGGCCATCTTCATGGGACAGGCCGGACTGCTGGAGCTCGACACCATTCCCGCCCACTATCAGCAGGATGCGCTGAACGACGGCTATTTCGCCCGTCTGCGCAATGAGTACCAGTACCTGGCCCACAAGTTCTCGCTGAAGCCGATGGACGTCAGTCACTGGAACTTCCTCCGCCTGCGTCCACAGAACTTCCCGCATATCCGTATCTCGCAGCTCGCCAACCTCTACTACCAGCAGAAGCTGGGACTGAGCGCACTCATTGAGTGCCAGACCGTCAACGACCTGAAGACGCTGCTGCACACACAGGTGACGCCCTATTGGGAGACACACTACACCTTCGGCTCGCTCAGCGCCAAGAACGAGAAGCATCTCAGCTACGGCTCGCTGAACCTGCTGATGATCAACACGGCCATTCCCATGCTCTTCGCCGTGGGACGTCATCGTCAGCGCGAGGACCTCTGCGACCGTGCCTTCGACCTGCTGGAGCAGCTGAAGCCAGAGAACAACTACATCATCCGCCTGTGGCAGCAGTGCGGACTGGAGGTACGCTCTGCCGGTGACTCGCAGGCGCTCATCCAACTGAAGAAGGAGTACTGCGACCGTCGCAACTGCCTGCGCTGTCGCTTCGGTTACGAATATCTGAAAAGACCCACAAACGCCCATTAGACCCATGAACTATATCTTTGAAACCCGCATGCAGGTTCGCGACTACGAGTGCGACATCGAAGGCATTGTCAACAATGCCAACTACCTGCACTACTGTGAGCACACCCGCCATCTGTTCCTACAGCAGTGTGGTCTCTCGTTTGCCGAGATGCACCGCAAGGGTGTCGATGCCGTTGTGGCTCGCATGAATCTGCAATACAAAACGCCCCTGCGCCCTGACGACGAGTTCATCTCGCGTGTCGGCCTCACCAAGGAAGGCATCAAGTACGTGTTCCATCACGACATCTTCCGTGCCGCCGACGAACAGCTTTGCTTTCGCGGCAAGGTCGAGCTGGTCTGCATCGTCAATGGCCGACTGGCCAACAGCCCCGACTACGATGCCGCCTTCGCACCCTATCTGACATGAGTACTGTCTTAGACAGGAGTACATGAGAACTTGTTCAGACAAGAGTACAAGAGAACAATTAATCTGTCCTCATGTTTTCCAGTCAAAAAAAATTGTCCTCATGTCCTCCTGTCTAAATAAGTACTCATGTACTCCTGTCTAAAAAGAATGTACTCATGTCTAACGAAGAGAGATACTACACCATCGCCCTGACCCGCATGACGGGCTTCAACCAGCAGCAGGCGCTGCAGCTCTACAGAGAGCTGGGCAGTGCGCAGGCCGTCTATGAGCATCGCCAGGACATCGGCGACGTCGTTGCCGACTGCTCCCCGCGTCTCGTCGAGTCGCTGAAGAACTGGGACGAAGCGCTGAAGCGGGCAGCTGCAGAGATGACGTTCGTCACCAAGCATGGCATCCGTGCGCTGACGCTGGCCGACGAAGACTACCCCGCCCGTCTGCGCGAGTGTGACGACGCGCCCGTCATCCTCTACTATAAAGGCAACTGTGACCTGAACCGTCAGCGCATCGTCGGCATTGTCGGCACCCGTCGCTGCACGGCCTATGGCCAGGACCTTACCCGTCGTTTCGTCAGTCGTCTGCGTGAGCTCTGTCCCGACGTGCTCATCGTCAGCGGACTGGCCTATGGCATCGACATCTGCGCCCACCGCGAGTCTTTGACATGCGGCATGGACACCATTGGCGTCCTGGCCCACGGGCTGGACACCATCTATCCCAGTCACCACCGTCAGACAGCAGCCGAGATGGTCAGTCACGGTGGTCTGCTGACAGAGTACATGAGCCAGACGGAGCCCTTCGCCAACAACTTCCGCCAGCGTAACCGCATCGTCGCCGGCATGTCGGACGCTATTGTCGTCTGCGAGTCAGCCTACAAGGGCGGTGCGCTCATCACAGCTCGCGTTGCCCAGGACTACGGTCGCGACGTCTTCGCCTTCCCAGGTGCCGTCGGTGCCCCCTACAGCGAGGGCTGCAACCGTCTAATTCGCGACAACAAGGCCGGCCTCATCACCTCTGCCGACGACTTCGTCGAGAGCATGGGCTGGCAGACGGCCACACAGCAGCCCGAAGTCGTTGAGCGTCAGCTCTTCCCCGACCTCACGCCCGACGAGCAGGCGGTTGTCGCACAGCTACAGCAATGGGGAGACCTGCAGCTGAACATCCTTTCCGTGAAAACAAACATCCCCATCGGCCAGCTCACCGCCCTACTCTTCTCCCTGGAGATGAAGGGTGTTGTACGCCCGATGGCTGGAGCTACATACCACTTGATTGCATAGACATGAGAACTATATTTCGACAAGAGTACATGAGAACAAGCAGACATGAGTACAGGAGAACAATTAATTTGTCCTCATATTCTCCTGTCTAAAAACATGTACTCATGTCAAAACTTGTACCCCTGTCTAAAACCGTACTAATGTCAACAATATGAAGATTGGAAATATAGAATTCGGCGAACGTCCTTTGTTCCTGGCGCCCATGGAGGACGTCACAGACATCGGCTTCCGCATGCTTTGTAAGCGCTTTGGCGCAGCGATGGTCTACACGGAGTTCGTCTCCGCCGAGGCCCTCATCCGCGATGTCAACTCCACCGTCCGCAAGCTGACTATCAGCGACGACGAACGGCCTGTGGGCATACAAATCTACGGTCGCGACGTCGACGCGATGGTCGAGGCAGCCAAGATTGTGGAGCAGGCAGGCCCGGACCTCATCGACCTCAACTTCGGCTGTCCCGTCAAGAAGGTAGCCGGCAAGGGTGCTGGTGCAGGCATGCTCCAGAACATTCCCAAGCTGCTGGAGATTACGGAGAAGGTGGTCAAGGCCGTCAGTCTGCCCGTCACCGTGAAGACACGCCTGGGCTGGAACCACGAGCAGCTCATCATTACCGAGCTGGCCGAGCAGTTGCAGGACCGTGGCATACAGGCACTTACCATTCATGGCCGCACACGCTCGCAGATGTACACCGGTCAGGCCGAGTGGACGCTCATTGGCGAGGTGAAGCGCAACCCGCGCATACATATTCCCATTATAGGCAACGGCGATATCACCTCGCTCGACGAGGCCGATCAGGCTTTCGACCGCTATGGTGTCGATGCCGTCATGATAGGTCGCGCCACCTTCGGCTGCCCCTGGATTTTCAGTCGCCAACCCCTGTCGCTCGACGAGAAAATCGACATCCTCGAGCAACAGCTGCGCATCAACATCGAGCGCATAGGCCTCACCCGTAAGCCCGGCGACACCGATTTCGCCGTCGAGAAGCGCGCCATTCTCCACACCCGTCGCCACCTGGCCGCCACGCCCGTCTTCAAGGGCATTCCCAACTTCCGCCAGACGCGCATCCAGATGCTGCGTGCCGAGACGAAGGAGGAGCTCCTCGACATCCTCGAACACTGTCGCCAACTGCTGAAGCAGCAGCCCCTTGCAGAATAATCACTCACAAGCAAAACCAGATAGCGTATGAAACACTTACTCATGATGTTACTCGCCCTGATGCTCTCAGCCGGAGCCCTCGCGCAGAATGCCGACGCGCTCTACAAGGAGGGCAAGGCGCTCTACGACGCCAAGAACTACCAGAAGGCCTTCCCCAAGCTGAAGGCAGCTGCCGACAAGGGCCATAAGAAGGCACAGTACCGCGTGGGCCGTTGCTACGACAAGGGCTATGCTGTGGCCAAGAACGACGCCGTAGCCGTCAGCTGGTATCGCAAGTCGGCCAGTCAGGGCTATGCCAAAGCACAGTATCAGCTGGCCAAGTGCTACCTCAACGGCGAGGGCGTGGCCAAGGACGAGGCCAAGGCCAAGGCGTGGCTCAACAAAGCCGTCAAGGACGAGAAGCACGGAAAGGAAATCAGAGACAAGATAAACCAGAACGCAGCCGAAGGCAAGGACGAGGCCAAGCGTCTGAAACGAATGATAAAATAACCCGCACATGAAGACTCGCATACTCTTCGTCTGTCACGGCAACATCTGTCGTAGCCCGATGGCAGAGTTCGTCATGAAGGACCTGGTCAGCAAGGCCGGGCTCTCCGACCAGTTCCTGATAGAGTCGGCAGCCACGTCGACCGAAGAGCTCGGCAACGCCGTCTATCCCCCCGCCCGAAGGAAGCTGGCTGAGCACGGCATCTCCTGCCAGGGCAAGACGGCACGACAGATGACACGCTCTGACTACCAGCGTTTCGACCTGCTGATAGGCATGGACACATGGAACATCCGCAACATGGAGCGCATCAGCGGTGGCGACCCCGACGACAAGATTCACCAACTCATGGACTACACCCGTCGTCCCGGCGATGTGGCCGACCCGTGGTACACGGGCGACTTCGAGGCCACCTGGCGCGACGTGCTCGAGGGCTGCACCGCCCTGCTCGAGACGCTGAAACAATCGGATTAACGCTTTGACATACTACTGAACAGAGCAGACCGCCACAAAATTAACTCCTAAAAAAATCGTTATTATGAAAAGAACTGCTGCATTATTAGTGACTCTGGCAATCTTGGTATTAGGCTGTCAGAAAGATAACGACGACACCCCCGTCGTCGAGAAACCCGTCGTAGAAGAACCTACCGTCGTAGAAGTCACCTCTGTCAGCCTGAATCAGACGGAACTGCAGATGGGAATAGGCGACGTGGCGACGCTTGAGGCCACCGTTTCTCCCTCGAATGCCACCAGCAAGGCGGTCACCTGGACCACCGAAAACGCTGAGATTGCCACCGTAAAGGACGGCGTGGTGACAGCAGCCGGCACAGGAAACACCGTCATTACAGCCACTTCCGGCAAGGCCAAGGCCACTTGCAAGGTCACCGTCGTCGAAGGCGTTGCACTCACCTTTGGCAGTATCCCGTACGACGCTCCCGTCATCAACGGTGCTGGCGGAACGACAACCATCACGATTACAGCCGAAGGCGACTGGACGCTAACCACCAACGCCGACTGGCTGACCGTCTCGCCTGCAGAAGGCAAGAAGGGCACTACCGAAATCACCGTCACGACAAGCAAGAACGGCACCGACGAATGTCGAAACGGCGAAATCACAGCCCGTCCAGGAGGAGCATCGCAGCCATTGGTCATCACACAGCGACCTAATATCTACTCAAGAAAACAAGTGGCCAGCAGTCGCATCACCAACTCCGTGCGCCTAACCTACGCAGGAACACAGTGGAACAGAATCTACACCATCCTGCCCGTCCCCACGACCAACCAGTATCAGGACATCTCCGGACTCGACACCCACTCGGCCACGCTCCACACCTGTCCCGACGGTGTTAACAGCTACATCGTGTCCGACCTGAACGGCAGCGACGTCCCTGCCACCGGCAATAATGTCATCTCCGAGACATTCGACATCAAGGCCTACGAGGTAACCGCCCTGGTCCAGCTGATTACCGACATTCCGCCCTATGACCAGAACTCCCCGGAATGTAAGATGTATCTTGGCGAGGAAGAGGGCGACTATGTCAACCCCAACCACCCGGCCATCGTGTCAGTAGCCAACGACCTGTGGCAGAAAGCCAACAGCGACATCATCGCCTATGCACGCTCGTGCTACGAGTGGACAGCCAAGAACATCAGCTACGGCAACATGAACACAGGCCTTCACACCATTACCAACCTCATGCAGACCAAAATGGGCGATTGCGGCAACTTCAGCTCCGTCTTCATCTCCCTGCTCAGAGCCAAAGGGATACCCGCACGCCACCTCGTCATGATATCGCCAGACGAAAGCGGCTACCACGTACGCGCCGAATTCTACGTACCCGCCTACGGTTGGATCCCCGTCGACCCCACCTTCAAGAACAGCAATCCCAACGGCGACTACTTCGGCAAGCACACAGGCAAGTACGTCATCATGTCGCAGGGCATCAACATCGCCTGCCTTAACCCCGACGGCGACGAGTTCAAGGCCTCGCTGATGCAGACCTATTTGTGCTGGTACTGGTATTCCAAGTTCGGTTCCGCCAATCTCACTCACGTGTTCTCCCACTTCTGAGCACCCCCTGCGAGTCTCGGGAAATACGCCATGAGTTTTCAGAAATACTCCATGACTATTTGAAAATACTCCATGACTATTTGAAAATACTCCATGAGTTTCGCGCGAAACTCATGGAGTATTTTCGCAAAAGCCCTTTATCCTTAGAATCCCCAGAATCCTTAGACTAAGAAACGGCAAAAATCCTGTT
>Ga0247611_10008834_pt1 | contig 12299 bp, 8 predicted proteins | sample 177DNAGHGhighgp2_FD_192422 | JGI IMG/M metagenome (GOLD analysis project Ga0247611, IMG submission 192422) | Sheep rumen microbial communities from Palmerston North, Manawatu-Wanganui, New Zealand - 1770 DNA GHGhigh gp2 | ecosystem: Host-associated > Mammals > Digestive system > Stomach > Rumen ... | reverse complement strand
AGCAATTTTTGGGGCATTAATTATATCGTTTTCCCATATATTATCTATAAAAATATTCAATAGTCATCCTTTAAGTGAAAATGATAATTATTTTTTCTTTTTTTGTTTTATTTTTGGAAGTATTTATCTTTTTATAAAATTATTTTCGTTCCCCATCATATATGGTTTTGGCAAAATGTTTCCAAAAATGCATTATGAGTTAAAAAAGAGCATAATAAATAAAAAACATACCCTTTTATGGTCTATAAAACTGGATTTTATTATTATAATTTTAACCTCAATGTTAATATCTATTATCAGAACAATTGCGATTACTGAAAGCTTTTTCTTAGTTATTGGAATTACTATTTTATCATTAGGTGGGGTTACTACAAGTTATATAATATTTTTTTTAATGCATATGTTTTTCAAATTTGTTTTTAAAGATTTTATAAAATATGGAAAAATAAAATAATCATATTTACGACTTTACTATTTTAATTAAAATCTTAAAAGCGATGTAATTGACATAACCAGTAGATAATGTCTACATCTTTAATTGAAAACTTTTCTGATATAGTTGATATACATATAGATAATCAGTTAGCAGGGTGCGTGTTAATGCACCAAAATAATTAATTACAGCAGGCAGGATGGATTGAACATATAGACATATTACGGCATTATATGCCCTATTAATATTTCTTAAAACTTTCTAAAGAAATTACTATTCAATACCGATAAACTTTATGTAAAAGGTTTAACGGAGATAATTTTGTGAAAATTGACGGTAAAGAATATAAATTTAATTTGCCTGAATTGAGCGTCAATATGAAGGAGATTGTCGGTAACGACAAAAAACTCGAAAAGATTTTTTCTGCTTTTGATAACGGAGATAAATATCTCAGTACACATGAACTTAAAAATGTATTTAATATATTTCAGGATATGGATGTAAAAGATAAAAATAACAAATCAGATAACATTCTCACTGATGATGAAATACAAAAAGCAATTAATGAAAATGAAATATTAAAAGATTTTTCAGTTTCAGAAGTAAAATCTTTTATAAAAGCTGTTGTTAAAGCTAACGACAAAAATATAAATTCTCTGAAAACAGTAGCAAAAGATATTGCAACTGATATATATAATCAAATATCGGGACCAAGTTTGAATACAAAAACAATTAAACAACTACAGAGAATTGAATTCTATAATGCCTACTATATTTTAACAGAATACGAAAAAATGGCAAACGAACCACTTGTTCAAGCTTTAGGAGAAGAATGGAATTTTTCTGTTTCCAATATTAAACATTATGTTCTCAAACCACTTGTCTCACAAGCAATAAACCTTGGAATTGAAGTCACTCATGATTATTACAAAGGTGAAAATGATGTTAAAAAATTAAATTCTTTTGCCAAAACCTTATGTAATGCAATCGGAAACACTATAAAAAATTATAAATTCGGAAGTTCTAAAACCTCCCCAAAAACTAAAATTCAACCTATTAATCAACCTAAAAAAACTCAAAAAAAAGAACCGCCTTTAAATAATGAAAAGCCTGCTGATATCGCAAAACAACTTTATGACCAGATTTCAGGGCCGAGTATGAATAAAAATACAATTGCAATTCTGAAAAAAATCGGTAAAAATAACGCTGCTCAAGTCGTCAGTGAATATAAAAAAATTGCAGGAGAATCTATTGCTGATGCAATAAATGAAGAATGGGGACTTGATGAAAAAACTATTAAAGAATATATCTGTAAACCATTAATAGAGCAGGCAAAAAGCAAAGATATGTATTGTGCAGACTCTGCTGAAGAAGAATATCAGCAGATAACAAGTATGGAATCCATAAATAAATTTATTGAGAAATGGTCATCAGAAATTTTAGAAGTAACAAATTATCGAAAAGATGTTCCTGACAAAATCAATTTTAAAGATTTTACGATTGATGCCCTAAAGAAAAAATACCCCGACAAAGAATGTCGTCAGATGGGAAATATTATACTTATTAAAAACAAAGACGGTTCTATGTTTATGGAACTGGATAAAGATGATGAAGGTAAATTAAAAATTTATGACAAATACGACAAAAATAATGAATATACACGAGTACGATGCTATAATACAGATGGGACATTGGATTACTTTAGTGTAGATGGCGTTTGGAAAGGTTATCGCGGATTAGATTGGAATAAACGTCAACAAACTCGTGTAGATAATACCGTTAACGAACTTATTGAAGATATATATTACAAAATAGGCGGAGTTGTACCGGGAACAAGAAAATCTCTGGGCGAAAATATAAAATTAATAAATGCAGATAATATCCTTGAAGTTTTGGCATTATATCAAGCTAAGACCGGTGAATCCCTATATGATGCAATAAACAACGAAATCGGACTTGGTGATACAAGAAAAGCTTATATTGAACATCTGAATGACACATTAGACAGAGCATTTTCTCGTTTAGCAGAAGGAAATATTATACAATCAATCAATGAATTTCAGATTAAAACAAACTTATCTATGCTTGACTCAATTTCAAAAAATTCAGGAATGCCTAGAGATAAAAAACAGGCATTTATGGATAAAATTAATACACAATTGCAAAAATTTGTTAAAGGTATAAATGCTGACAACATAGAGGAAACCTTAAAAAAATATCAGGAAAGCAGCATTAGTATTACAGAAATTATTGCAAAACATGCCGGACTGCCAAAATCGGTAAAAGATTCATATAAAATCACATAAATCAGGCAATTTCAAAACACATCAATAATCTTGAGATGTGGGAATATATGTATGACAGAGTAAAAACTGATTATGATGATATTGAAAGTCCGACATTAAATGCAATAATAGCAAAAGAAAAAGGACTTAATCCAAATACAAGAGTTAATCTCATCCGACAATTGGAAAACCGAATTATGAACGACTATATTAGTCCGGAAACCAAAAAAGACGATATTAAAACACTAATCGAAAAAGAGTTAACAAAATTGAGTAAAAATCCTGATAACATGGATGTAGAATTTCTTGACAGACTTAATTCAAAATTATTCAACCGAGACGGGTACTATTACGGCAGCGAAGAACAAGATGGGCTTAAAGCTCCTAACGGGAAAATTGATGCTTTCACTTATCAGGGAAACAGCGGGGACTGTTGGCTGCTTGCTTCAATTAATGCAATATCCCGTTCACCAAAAGGATTAAAAATACTGAATAATTCTTTAAAAGTAAATCCTGACGGAAGTGTTACAGTACGACTAAATGGTGTAAACAAATCATATACCGTTTCAAGAAAAGATTTATATGCCGCAAGAGAATTTGCAACGGGCGATCTGGATGTGAGAGCAATAGAAATTGCCGTAGAGCGATATTTAATGGAAACCAAAAGAGATGATATTAACGGAGGATGGTCAGGAGATGCTTTTGATATTCTTCTCGGAGGCAACAAAAAATCGTGGAAATGGCTTGGGACAAAACTTGAAGATTCATATAAAGAAAAAATCAACAACCCTAACATTCTTGTCACGGCATCAATAAGTAATTCTGATGACGAGTCAAAAGTAAAGGCTTCAAATGGTGAAGAAATCCACTCAAATCACGCATATACCGTTGTAAAAGCAGATGATAAATATGTATATCTGATTAACCCTTGGGATAGCAGTAAATTACTTAAACTGAGTTATGCCGAGTTCAAAAAAATATTTGACCAATTCCAAGATATTGAAATATAATACTCAAATTACAGATAGCATTTCCTTTCTTGACCTGCAACTCCTGCATACAGTTCAATATATTCCTTTGCCGGACTGGAATCAATTTTGGTTAACAAAACTTCTTCAATCTGGAAAAATCCTACATCTCCGGACATTTCAACATCAATTTTGATAGGTTTTCTCTCACCTCTATGAATACCTATTCTGTTAATTGCATTAGCAGAATATTTATGAATATCCCCGACTCTGGGAGTTTTGTTCAATGCCATAGGAATTCTGGCACGTCCCTTAGTCATATCACATCCATCAGCAATCAGAATAATTCCGGCTTCAATAGAATGAATTTTTCTGGATGACATGTGACCGACTATAGCTTCGGTTGCCATAGATTTTATGATAACACGCCTGTGAAGATTATTCGGGAATATATGCATTAATGTTCTTTCTATAATAGGCTGAGCTAAAAGTGCAGACATCTCCTCATGTCCCTGTCTTCCGATTGTCATACCCAAATCGTGCATTATACCTGCAAGAATAACTGCACACATACTATCTTCAAAAGTTCCGATTTCTTCACGTTCAAGAGAAGTCTGAATACCTGCTTCATGCAGGATTTTCAGCATTTTTATTGCATTACTTACGACCTGCCTCATGTGAACAGGCCCGTGGTCATTAAAACCTAATCTTTTTATTGATACATTGTTTGCATAATCCTGCATTTCCTGCAATTCTTCATCCGCAAACAAATAATCAACTAACTTTAAACAATCAGGGTAATTTTTTAATCTTTCGTGAATTTTATTTTCTGTCGAAACTTCTTTTAACGATTTCATTATCAATTCCTTTTACAATGTATATATATATTATACGGTATTATATAAAATTTTCCAAGTATTAAATGTAAAATTCAGGCAATTTTTTAAGAGCAAAACACTTTATATAAATAAGGGGAATTTATAACAGGGGATAAACATGCCTATAAACGGGAATTTAAGCATATCTACATTCCAGTCAATGGATGGAAGCAATTTCACTACAACAGGTTTCGATTTTAAATTTAAAAACGGATTTGGAATTTACACAGGTATCGGTATGGATTTTCATAACGATACAATAGGCGTATTGGATTTAAAAGAAAGTAATCGCTATTCCGAAAACGGCATATTAGGACATAATGTCAGACTCAGAACAAAATATGATAACGGATTCAGCTCAACACAATTAAGAGTAGCACCTTGCACGGTTACAATACCTTTAGGAAAAGGTAATACAAGTTTATATGCAGTACCGTATTATGCAGGAACTTATAACTATCAGAATAACAAATACAAAAGTGATCTTGGAATATTTGCAGGTGTAACACAAAAACTTGGCAAGGATGTTTCTCTGTCTGTTGAGGCTCAAAGATATAATCTTCAGGATATCGGAGATAATAACGGTGGAAACTGGAGTATTAACGGAATTTTGTCTGTTAAACTACCTTAATTTTTATGTTTTGAAAATAGTTTATCCCATCTTTTTATAGCACCCAAATGCCATAATGCCGTAACTGCCGTCATAACTGCACTATATTTATGGACTTGCATTTTGTGTGGGAATTTTACCTGCTTTAATCCGGTTGCCGCACAAATACCCATAAATCCCAATGAAGCATATCCCGAATATTTTATATTTAAATATCTGGCATTAGATTTTTTAGGTTTGTCATTTGAAGCAAATAACACATTTGAAAATTTATCGAAAGTGACTGCGTTTATCATAATTAAATTATATTGTACTGAAAATTTATTTTGTAAAATTATAAATATTTATTAAGTGAAGTGAAAAATATTTCGTGATATACTAAGGGCATGATAGACAGATACTCACGGGAAGAAATCAAGAATATTTGGACACTTCAATCAAAGTTCAATTATTACTTATCGGTAGAATTGGCAGTTTGTGATGCCTACGTTGAACACGGAGATTTTCCGGCAGAAGATATTAAAGAATTAAAAAAACTTGCAGCATTTGACATTAATCGTATTGATGAAATTGAAAGAGAAGTTAAACACGATGTTATTGCGTTTTTGACAAATGTAAACGAAAATCTCGGAGAATATGCAAAATATATGCATGTCGGGATGACAAGTTCTGATGTGATAGATACAGCTTTTGCACTTCAAATTCAGGACAGCGGAAAAATAATTCTTGAAGATTTAGACAAGCTGATTAATTCAGTTGAAACACTTGCACAAAAACATAAAAATACAATTTGTATAGGACGCTCGCATGGAATACATGCGGAAGTTATGACTTTTGGAGTAAAAGTATGTTCTTGGCTTGATATTTTAAGACGCCAAAAAGAAAATTTTATACAGGCTCTTAATCAAATAAGAGTGGGACAAATTTCCGGACCTGTTGGCACATACAGCAATATTTCTCCTGAAATTGAAGAAATAACATGCAGACATCTCGGATTAAAACCTGCAGCAATTTCAACACAAATTATTGCAAGGGATTATCATGCACATTTTATGCAGGCATTAGCACTAATTGCAACCGTTATTGAACAGTTCGCAACAGAAATCAGACACCTCCAGAGAACGGAAGTCTTAGAGGTTGAAGAAGGGTTTGGGAAAAACCAAAAAGGTTCTTCTGCAATGCCTCACAAAAAAAATCCTGTACTGAGTGAAAATTTATGCGGATTATCAAGAGTTGTCCGAGCAAACTCAATTGCAGCATTAGAAAATGTACCACTATGGCATGAAAGAGATATTTCACACAGCTCTGCGGAAAGAATTATTTTCCCTGACAGCTTAATTCTTGTAGATTTTATGCTTTCAAGATTTAACAATATTGTCGAAAATCTCGTAGTACACCCTGATAATATGCTTAAAAATACAGAAAAATTCGGCGGAATAGTATTTTCTCAAAAGGTACTGCTGACACTGATAGAAAAAGGGTTAACCAGAGAGGAAGCTTACAGAATTGTTCAGCGTAATGCTCTTGATGCTTTTGAAAATCACGGAGATTTTAAAAAGAATTTACTTAATGATAAAGATGTAACTTCAAGATTAACTGCAAATAAAATTGATGAAATTTTTGATAAACAAGAATTTTTGAAAAACATAAACACAATATATGAACGAATATTAAATAACAGAGGATAAATATATGTACAAAGGATTAATAGATAAATACAGAGCATACTTACCGGTAACGGATACTACACCGATTGTAACATTAAATGAGGGAAACACTCCTTTAATTAAGGCGGAAAATCTCGCAAAAAAAATCGGACTTGATGCGGAAATTTATCTGAAATTTGAAGGCTGCAATCCGACCGGCAGTTTTAAAGATCGTGGAATGACAATGGCTGTAACAAAAGCAAAAGAATCAGGTTCGGGTGCAATTATTTGTGCTTCTACCGGAAATACCTCAGCTTCAGCCGCTGCTTACGGGGCAAGAGCCGGACTAAAAACTTTTGTACTTATCCCTGACGGATACATTGCACTTGGAAAACTATCTCAGGCAATGATGTATGGTGCAGAAATAATAGCTATTCAGGGCAATTTTGATGAAGCACTTGATTTTGTGAGAAAAATCTCCGATAAATATCCTGTAACACTTGTAAATTCTGTAAATCCATACAGAATTGAAGGTCAAAAAACAGGTGCGTTTGAAATTTGTGAAGCACTTGGGCAGGCACCTGATTATCACTTTATACCTGTAGGTAATGCAGGTAATATTACTGCATACTGGAAAGGTTATAAAGAATTTTATGATTTGGGCAAAATTAATGCAAAACCAAAAATGATGGGATTTGAGGCTGAAGGAGCTGCTGCCATAGTAAAAGGAGAAAGAATACTTCACCCTGAAACCGTAGCAACTGCTATCAGAATAGGAAATCCTGCAAGCTGGGATAAAGCTGTTGCAGCCCGTGATGAAAGTAACGGTATGATAAATTATGTAACAGATGAAGAGATTTTGAATGCTTATAAACTTCTTGCTTCAACTGAAGGTGTACTTGCAGAACCGGCAAGTGCCGCATCTGTTGCAGGATTGATAAAAGTTAAAGAACAAGTCAAAGAAGGTTCAAAAATAGTATGTATATTGACAGGTAACGGTCTTAAAGATCCTGACAATGCTATTAAACATTCTAATTGTGATGTTAAAAAGACTGCGGCAGACATGGATGAAATTCTGAGAGCTATGAATATATAGATTATCTGAATAATGCAAAAAAGTATTGTAATCTATTTTTCACTTTTATAGCCAAAATTGTTAAGCGAATTTTGCTTTTTACGCCAGTCTTTTTCAACTTTGATGTCCAGCGATAAAAACACTTTTTTCTCAACAATTTTTTCAAGTTCTAAACGGGCTTCTGTTCCGATTTTTTTGAGCAATGAACCGCCCTTACCTATTAAAATACCTTTTTGGCTCTTATGTTCACAAAAAATTGTTGCATAAATCTTATCAATATCATCCGCCTCAATATAATTTTCAACTTTGACAGCAACAGAGTGAGGGACTTCATCACTTGTATTCAGAAGGATTTTTTCTCTGATAATTTCTTCCGTAACATCTCTCATTGTTTCTTCTGTTACAACATCCTCAGGATAAAGGTACTCACCCTCAGGAAGTTCTCTGTATATATTTTTTATCAAAGTATCAATATTTCTGCCTGTTTTTGCTGAAATTTTTACGACAGGATAATTTTTTTCAAACAAGGTTTTATAGGATAAAAGATTTTCCTCAACTTTACCGATTTTTTTAACCTTATCAACTTTATTCATAACAATAATGACAGGGATTTCAGTTTGCAAAATATTTTTTACTATCCATTTATCACCCTTACCTGCAGGCTCAGAACCGTCCACAAGAAACAATATTAAATCCGCATCAGGCACGGCAACTTTTGCTTCGTCCAACAAAAATTCACCCAGTTTATTCAAAGGTTTATGAACTCCCGGAGTGTCCACAAAAACTATCTGACCTTTGTCAGTTGTGTATATACCCTTAATTCTTTTTCTTGTAGTCTGAGCTTTGTCTGTAGCAATAACAATTTTCTGTCCCAGAATACAGTTCAAAAGGGTTGATTTGCCGACATTTGGACGACCTATTATTGCTGTAAAACCACTTTTCATACACATATCTTAACATAAAAGTACCAAAAATTTAACAAAGTGGCAATTTTTTTTGTCTCGGGTTATTATATAATATATAGTGGGAAAATAATATAGGTTTAAAATGGATAGAAGAACTCGTAATATTGTAATATGCTTACTCCTGTGTGCTACTGCGTTTATAGCGGAAGTAAAAGCTAACGGACTTAATAAAGTAGATATAAAAAGGAGTACATCCTCTGCTTCGACATTGAATGTTACAATATTTACGGACAATCCTTATGATGAAAATGTCGCCGTAACCAAAAAAGGTGAGAACAAGTATGTAATATTAATGCCGAATGTTTCCGGCTCAAGTGAATCAAATATAGATTATTCTTCTATACAGGATATTGTTTCTGATGTAAATCTAAAATCAGTTGAAGATGGTTCAAACAAATATACAAAAGTAACACTAACCACATCAAAACCTGTTACAATTACCACTTCTACAAGAAAGAGTGCCCCTTTGACTGAAGAGCAAAAAGCATACAAAAATCTGATAGCACAATCAAGGGGTTATGCAGCTACTGATCCTATTAAGCAGGCTCAGGCACAAGTTGCACAAAAACCTGCAGCCCAACCTGTACAAGCAGCTAAACCGCAAACAGTTTCTCAACCTAAGACTGAAACAAAATCTGCAGCAACACCTGCGGCAGCAACTGCACCTGTTTCAAACCAAAAACCAAAATCTGTACTTGAACAGGTCAAACATCTGATTGCAAGTAATCCGGAACCTGCAAAGGTTAGCTCGGAAAATCCAAAAATTCAGGAGAAAAAAGCTGATAAATCAACTGCCGTAAAAGCATCTGCAGTTGAAACTACCGTAAAGAATATCAGCAGCGAAAAACGAGTTAAAGATAATACACTCCACGAATTAAGACAAGATATACTAAATGAAAATAAAAGAGCCGAACAAGAAAAGGCTGTACAAGAAAATATTAATGAAACAACAACCGTAAATAATATTCCAACAAAAACAGATAATAAAGGAACATCAAAAGATATGTATACTACTCTGATTATATTACTGGCCGCAATAGGAGGATTAATTGCATTTTTCAAAGGTGTCAAGAACTCATTGGAAAATTCACTGGCATTAAAAAAATCTTTCAATGTTCATCTTAATGATGAATATGCACAGGAAGATTTAATACCTGAAATAAATCCTGCGTTTGATAGTATTGCAAATGACAACAGCCTGAATTGGCAGGAAAAATATCAAAAATTTGTCAACACAATGGAAGAAATTAATCCGGCAGACGGTATATTAAAACACATCGGAAACGGTGAATATGAATTTGTTAACTCAGCAGAAACAGATTCTGCAAATAATAAAGAACTAAATATCGGTAAATCTAAAAATATAACAAAATATACTGCTCAGTCTGCTTTACCAAAATCGGATTCAGAACAAAGAATTAAATCCTTCAATAAATTGGCATCTAATTCTACACCGGATTCTGTTCCTCCGGCAAGACAAGCTAAAAATCAGAACATGAAATCAACAGGCAAACCTAAATTATCAATTGCTTCAACAACTAACAAAAAAGCTTTGACATATAAAGATTTGGCTGCAAGTTTAGAAAAAACATTACATACATCTCCGTCTGTTGAAAGAATTAGTTTAGACGAAGAAGCAAGTCCGTTTGATAAAAATCTGTCTATTTTGTACAGTGAAGATAACTCTATACCTAATACACTAAACAGAGCACCTAAACTTAAAGCATTCCAGAACAAAATAGCACTGGAAGAAAACAGACGTCATCTTCCTTTACCAAAACAACGTACAGAAATTATTAAATCAAAAAATACAGAATCAAAACATGTAGAATTAGGAAATTCCGGTCTGTACACAGCATCAAGAAAATTTGATAATGCAAACCTAAGCTCAGCCGATTTGATAGCAAAGAGCAGATATACAACTCGTCCGGAAGTAAAAACTACAGTAATAAAAAATAACAGCAAACCGTATTCAACAGTAACTATTGATGAATTCTTTGATACAATTGATTCGTCAAGTAAAATTACGGCATCTGCTACATTGTCAAGTAAAGTAGCAGACAGACTGGCAAAAATGTCTGTAGAATATTCTACATCTGAGGAGAGAAAAGCAAAGGCTAAAAACAATTTCTTAACCGATAAAACAGTAAAATCAGGATACAACATCAACAAGAACAGTGGTTTTTACCTTATAAATGATAATGATGGCAAATCTTCATTAGTCGGAAGTATAAACAATAACATTACCGTACTGAAAGAATATAACGGAGATGTTAATGCCAGATTACAGGTAAGAAAAGATGAAGAAAACGTATATATGGTAAGACTTGGTTCGGACAGATTTTTAGTAGAAGTCAGCGGCGACAAAATGGGCGTTCTGATTGAACTATAAACTTAAACAGAAAGAAGAGCTTTTGTGAAAAATATATTCGGTAAAATAATTATCTGTCTGGTATTTTGCTGTTTGTTGTGCGGTTGCGGCAAAAATTCGGCTGTAACAATTAAATTTGCTTCTTGGGGTTCAAAATCCGAAATAGATATTATAAAACCTATTCTTACAGATTTTGAAAAACAAAATCCTGATATTAAAATTGAATTCATGCACATACCTCAGAATTATTTTCAGAAAATCCATTTATTGTATGCATCAAATACCGCACCTGACGTTATTTTTATAAATAATTTGTATTTACCGATATATGCAAATGCAGGAGTACTTGAACCTGTAGGGGATTGGGCTGATTTGGAACAATACGACGAAAATATTTTAAAATCGCTTTCCTGGAAAGGTGTAAAATATGCAGTTCCAAGAGATATTTCAGATTTGGTAATATTTTATAACAAAGACCTTTTTGATAAAGCCGGAATAAAATATCCTGATTCAAATTGGACTATGGAAGAATTTTTGCAAACTGCAATAAAATTAACAAAAAACGGAGTATTCGGTATAAGTTTTGAAGAAAAACCTCTGATGTTTTTACCTTACCTTATGAGCAATGGCGGAGGAATTTTATCGGACGATTTATCAGAAATAATTATAGACAACGAAAATTCCAAAAAAGGACTTACTTTTTACGCTGATTTAAGAAAGAAATATCACGTTGCCCCAAGAAAAGAAGAAGCTGCAAGTGCAACAATGGCACAATTATTTTTACAACAAAAGCTCGGAATGCATTTAACCGGCAGATGGCTTGTTCCAAAATACAGAGAGGAAGCATCTTTCAGATGGGATGTTGTCACTTTCCCAAATGGAACAAAAGGAAGTATAGTATCTCTTGATGCTTCAGGCTGGGCTGTATCCAAAAATTCAAAACACAAAGAAGAAGCTCACAAACTTGTAAATTATCTTTCTTCAAAAGAAAATTCCGAAAAAATTACCAAAAGCGGTTTAATAGTTCCTGCAAGAAATGATGTCCAAAACTCAAAATACTTCTTTGAC
>Ga0247611_10008833_pt1 | contig 12300 bp, 3 predicted proteins | sample 177DNAGHGhighgp2_FD_192422 | JGI IMG/M metagenome (GOLD analysis project Ga0247611, IMG submission 192422) | Sheep rumen microbial communities from Palmerston North, Manawatu-Wanganui, New Zealand - 1770 DNA GHGhigh gp2 | ecosystem: Host-associated > Mammals > Digestive system > Stomach > Rumen ... | reverse complement strand
TCACAATGTGTACGGCGTCGGCAATGTCGATGTCACCGTCTTTGTTTACATCAGCTACAGGCATGATGAATGTGGTGTTTGGCTTGCCCACAATACGGTTCACAATACACACTGCATCAGCAATGTCGACACTGCGGTCTGCATTGACATCACCTTTCACGACATTACCGTCAGAAATCCATTGTATGGTCTTGTTGGTAGCACCAACTGTTCCTTCAGTATTCTTGATACCAGAGGTGAAGACGGTCAGCAGATATTCACCGGGAATAAGGACGTTGTCGTCCCACTTGACAAGACAACTCGTAGAACTCTTCACCGTGACGACGGGCTGGTAAGTCCAGTCTTCGCATGAAAGGACAAAGTCCTCTGCATCAAGTGAACCGGTATCGATGGCATCTGCAAAGGTAACAAGGGCACTTGTAGACTTGCCTTCGGTACTTCCCTCATTGACTACCAGCTCTATACTCTTGACTTGCGGAGCAGCAGCAGGCTTAGGCTCGTAGTAGAGCGTGTAACTCTCCGTCGTGCCGATGTTGTCAGCCCAGTGCAGGCGGTTGTCGACAATCACCGAGTAGTTAGAGGTGACGGTGCGGTCGGTCTGCCAGACGTTGGCTGTCACGTCGACACCATCGCTGTTACGGATGACTTTCACCAGTTGCATGGTGCAGTTCGTCGGGTCGTGAATATCACCATATACCCAGCCTTTGCGCGATGCATTGACGGTCAGGATGTACTGTCCTGATGTCGCTGCTGCCGTACAAGTGGTGTTGTCGCTGACAATCTCCAGATCATCGGTTCCATTACCATTCTGGTCGACGACATAGTCCGGCAGGTTTTCTTCGTCGGCAATCATGTTCAGCAGGAAGATGTTTGGCTCTGCGTCGGCACCAGTCACACTCTGGGTACGTCTGGAAGGTGCAGCGTCAAATCCCAGAATTGAGCCCTTCACAGAGCCGGTCAGTTCGCGTACACCGTCAATCGTGATGAGGTCAAACTCCTCGCCGAAGCTGGAATGCTTGGTCATATAGACTTCATAGTTGGCCACGTGAGCCGCCACATTACAGTAGTACCACCAGCGGGCCATAATATTCTGTCCCGGTGCAATGCTGCCAATGTGGAGCTTATTGAAGCTATAGTTCGACTGCTTGCCGTCAATAGTACAATAGAGTTTCGTGAACTCCACCGGCAGGTTGCAGGCATTGTCGACGATTGTAGGATCACTGGTCTCAATCTGCAGGTCGAGTGCCTGTCCTGCTCCCTTGTTCTGTATAAGCAGTGCAAACTGTGCGGGTTCCCATGGTTCTACCTCTGGTGTCAATGGGTCATCGCCAATAAAGTCACGCTGTACGAAGTAGGTCAGATGCAGGTCGGGTGACGGATTCACGGTGAGTTTCGTCGGAGTCAGTTCGACAGTAACAAGTTTACCATCGGCAACGTTACGGTAGGTCACCGTACCTCCGAAGAGATATTCAACGGGCTCAGTGGGTGCTGCTTCCTTGGCAGGCACGTAAAGCACCAATGCCTCGCCCACCTTGTCGCTGGCAAGATCCCAGCGATCCTTTCCTCCCCAAAGGCCAACACCTTGGGTGGTAATACTGAAGAGGTCGGTAGCATCAGTGCCATCGAGTCGCTTGACGTTGGGTGTCATGATGACATCCTCTATACTGTTCATCTGCAGGTTCTCCACCTTCAGCGAACCCTTGAAGGCCTCACGCTCCAGCAGGAATTTCTGCTCGAACTGCAGGCGTATACGGTTGTCGATGGACTTCGTGTAGTCGCGAATGAAAATCTGCGGTTCTCTGCTGCCAGAGTCGCCGAGGTTGTCGTCCAAGCCTAACATCCAGTCTCCAAAGCCGCCACCTGCCGGCGGGATGTACTTACCGAAATTACGTCCTTCGACGTCACTTCCAGCCATAGGAAGTCCGCCTCCGACCATGAAGAGCACGTCGCCCTGGCCGAACGTGGCGGCGTATGTCTCGCTGCCCCAATAGAGATCACCTCGCATCTTGTAGGCGTAATGCATCCTGATGTAACCCACATACGTCTGTCCCGGACTATCGGGACCAGTATATTCCACCGTTACGTCCACACTCTCGTTAGGATAGAGCACTGCGGGATACTCACTCTTCACTTCGAAGTCGATGCCTTCTATGTTGGGGAACTCCAAGAATGGCGTATAGGCCGTCAGTCGTCCCTTGTTGGTCAGGCGAATACTGAAGGCGTGTTGTCCGAGTCCCCAGCCTGCGGGCAGGTCTGGTACGACGATGGCCTGTGGAATATCAGGCACAATATCCATCACCAGCACGGTCTTATACTCGTCGGTGACCGTAGTACGCTCTACGGTATAGGTAATCTTTACCGTCTCGTAATTTAGGAACACCTCCATCGGATTATCAACGCCAGGTTCTACGGTGATGGTCTTTTCTGTGTAGAAGTGGTTAGGAGCTGTCACATAGACGTAATACGTTCCTTCCTTCAACTTGTTCGTCTCATAGTCAGTAGCAAAGATACCATCTTCGTTGGTGGTACCCGTCAAGGCTACCTCGCCATTAAAGGCGTTGGTCACTCGGACGGTAGCACCGCTGACATGAGGTCCGTTTCCGTCGTCGGCTCCCAATGTATAGGCATCTACCACGTCAACAACCAGACGGCCGATGTCAGTGCTCACCACCGTGCACTTCACCTTCACGTCGAGTTTGTCGCCGTTCTCCGGCTTCAGTCGCACAACAGCCTGATAGGTGCCGTCGACAATCAAACTCTCGTTACCCGTAAGATTGAGTGTCAGCGTGGTTTTGCCGTCCTTATCAACCGATGCCAGCTGTGTGGAAGGCAGTGACAGCCAAGACTGTCCGGACGAACACTCTGCACTGATGCTACCCGACTCCTTCAGTCCGACATTCTCAATGGTCATCGTCACCTGGCGCTGTCCCAGGCGGTAGAGCGTGGTCTTTACGTCATCGGCCACCAGTTTACACTTGGCAGCGTACCACCAGAAGTAGACTGGCATCTCACTGTCAGCAACCTTTCCACCCTCACTATCCGTAGCTGAGGCAACAAAGGTACCGCTAATGAGTTTTTTAGCTTTGTCTGGTGTTGAGGGCACAATGCGGTAGTGAGCATTGCCGGTGGCATGTCCCTCTAACTTGGAGATGGCTGTCAGTTCCACCGTCCATTCCTCAGGCAGGTCAGTCATCTTGAAGTTGACGTCATAGACTGCCTCCTCCGATAAATTGGTGATAAAGATATCACCCTCCAAAGGAACTCCTTCGGTAACATCCTTTTTCAGATAGGTGTCGCGTTCTATCTTCAGGCGTGTCACGTTGATGGTCGGACCAGTCTCGGTACCACCGGCACCGTGGATGCAGGCACCGACCTTGTAGAGGCCGCCGGTCTGTTCACCAAAGGTGTACTGGGCGGTAAAGTTACCAGCAGCATCAAGCGTTGCATTGGTCTGATAACGTTTCGTGTCGTTGACGAAGTAGACATCAACCTCCTTGCCTTCCATGGGTATGCCCGATTCGGCATTGCTCATCTTACCCGTAAAATGGATAACGTCGCCACGGGTATAGTTATGCTTGTCGGTGCTGATGCTTTCCAGCGTAAAGGCAGGCTTAATAAAAATAGGAACGTTGTTCTGCGACTGTCCGTTGCCTCTGTTCGACTCCGGCGTCAACTGCTTGGGGTTGAGCCAGGCCATCAACCAGTACTGGCGTGACTTGACGTAGTCAGGCATGGGAATGTTGAACGTCATTGGCACCGTCTGTCCTGCAGGCACCGTCTCCGTCAGCGTGCTCTTATACAGGTCGGATGCATTGTTGGTAATTGGATTATATACTTTTTCCGTCAGCAGATAGAAGCGTATCTCCATGCCCGGTTCCAGCGAACTCGTACCCTGGTTGGTGACGTTTACAATCACATCGACGGTTTGTCCTGTATAGGGTGTCGCATTAGCCAGTTCCGGCAGTGAGCATACCGCATCAGGCAGCGTGCTCACCATGAAGACGAACTGCGCTGGCTGGTAGTCGGTGGCCGTTGCCGTCACACGGGCATAGTAGTTCTCCTCCGTCGTCATGTCGGCCTTGGCACTCACCGTGAACGTTGTTGAAGTCTTGCCGTTAGCGATGGTTACCGTTGTCGGCATGTTCAGATCTGCTCCCTCAGCGGTCAGATTGACAGTAAGGTTACCCACGGGGCTGTTACGTGTCAGCGTAATAGTGGCCGTCTTACCTGTCTCCGGCAACGTAGCTGTCGAGCACTGCATCTTCAGCGTCTTATCGGTATCATTGTCAGTTACTGTCAGGTCTGCCTTGACTGTCGACTGGTGTCCACTTCCCACCGGCTTACCTGTGGCGGCGTCACAGGCTGCTACGGTAATGGTCCATACACGTGTACCTTCTATCAGCGAGTTGTCCTCTACGCTAATGGGGAAGGTGACCGATGTCTCTCCGGCAGGTATGATGACATACTGTGAATCGAAGAACAGCTCCTTCGTGTTAGCCCCTGACGGCACATTCTTAGCTACATAGTTCAGGTAGATGGTCAGGTTCTCCGACGTATTGCCCTGACGGGTGACGGTAGCCATGGTGGCACCGTAGCCGTCATCCTCACTGATAAGCGTCTTTGTGAGGTTTATCGTGAGTGTTGGCCAGTCGTCATCCTGAATACCAATGGTGCGTTTAGCCGTCACATAGCCTGTAGCAGTTGCTGTGAATGTCACGTTATCGTCGGCCATTGGCAGTCCGTCATTGACGACAGCTGTTTCTGCTGAGGCAGCAGTCTGTCCGGCAGGAATAGTGATGCTACGTATGTAAGGATAGAAACGCTGGGCATTGGTCTTGGCAATATCGACCTTCAAGTCATGGTCCAATGCCTTGCCAATAGAAACTTTCAACGTCAAGGGATCTCCCTCTTTATAGAAGGGCTTGTCGGTAGTCAATGTCAAAGGATAGCTGTCGTCGTCTTCCACGTCGACAATCATCGTAGCATTGGGATAGTTGTTTCCCTTCACCAGCAATCCTGTACGGTACTCAGCATTTACATCGTTGTTATTCGTCGACTGTACATAGAAACTGACACCAGCCTTCTTGGCAGGTATGGTAACGGTTGCAGGCAAGGAGAGCATCATTACACCGTGGTCGTTAGATTCGCTTATATTGAAGGTCTCTGCCATTGTCCAGTCACCAGAGCGCGTCAGCGTCACCGATTTTTTATTACCTTCTTTCAACAACAGTCGGTCTGTGCTCAAAAAGAGGCGTTTCTCCAAAATCTTCGTATTGGACGACAACTTGGTGTTATTGCCTTGGTCGGCAATCAGTTCGTCGTTACTCTTCAATGCTACCAATTCTACAACGGCCCTAACCTCACCTTCGAGATGGAGGTCCTTCGGCAAGGTCACTTCATAGCTGCGCCACATCCGCTCACCAGCAGGCAGCGTGTTACCATACTTTTGTGCAGTGACATACGTGCGCTGACCTGTCAGGTCCTCTAAATAAATCTTCTCGCTCCAACCATCCTTGCTGTCGCCGTTGCCCTGATTAATGACAGTGAACTCCAATCGCATTTGTCCACTAGGCACGAGCGTCTCGTCTGTATTGGAAATCTTCAGGTCGTCGTCCACCACAAAGTCAGGCGTTGGCGTACGCAGCACGGTAAAGATTCCCTCAGTAGTGTTCTGTGTGGCCACGTTCGAGCCGTCACGTGCCGTCAAGACGATGTTGGTCAACGTTACCGGCTTCGTGTCATCAGCCTGTGCGTCAGCCGGAACCGTCATCGGCACACGGATAATCAGACCGCTATTGCCACGTAGTGGTCGGTTCTCCATTGACATCACCACAATGGTGTACTTCGTGTCCGACAACTTACGCATACTGATACTATGGCCAGCAATGCGCTCGTCAACGAGTTTTGCATTGGTGGAGCCTTTCTTGTAGGGCATTGTGATGTCGAACTGCATGCCCACCACTTCGGCACTATTGTCCAGATATATAGGCACTATGGTCTCCTTGTCAGCAGGTGCCGTAAAGTCGGCCACCCGTAGCACATTTTGTGCCGTGATACTACCAGAGAACAATAGTCCGAGGAGTACGACAAGGAGCATAGGCCCCAAAATATTTCGTTTCTTCATCTCCATTACTTCATTACCTTTTTACCATTCTTAATATATATCCTGGTATTGTTACGACCCGTCTGTTCCTTCACCTTGCGGCCCTGCAGGTCGTAAACGTAACCGTCATCACCATTCTGTTCCAACGCAGAGATACCTGTCGTGCCAGAAGCGACACCGACTGCAACCTCTTCTGCATTGGCGTCAGTAGCCTGCGCATCCGTCGGTAGCCCGTCAGCCGACATCTGCAGCACTTGTGTAGTACCAGTCGGTAGGCTCTGTCCTGTCGGTGAGAACACCACTAACCTTACACCATACTCTGTGTCGAGAGTCTGCATCTGCCAGTCGGCACGATTAAGCATCAGTCTGATCTGAGAACTGTTAACACCCTCCAACGTCAGGTCAAAGGCAGAAATTTCATTCTGGGCGTCAAGACAGATGTTGCGTCCTGATGCATAGAAGCGGTTTGCCGCATCGGCGCGACTTGTGCGACGAGGTGCAGAAGACGTCAAGTCATCCTGATTTTCGAGCACAATGTTGACGGTGCAGACAATATCCTGGATGTTGATGATATCATCACTATTCCACGTATTGGCAGCCCAGAGACTGAAGGTGGATCCGTTGTTCGAATTGATAACATAGTTCAGCGTACGCTGCACGTCATTCACGTCAACCAGTCCCGACAGGTTAGCATCGCCAAAAATCATGTGGATACGTCCCGGATAGGCTGAGTTCTTGGCAGCGCCAGTAGTAGGAACAATGACGACATCGTCGTCCTGCTGCTGAGGCTGGATAGCAACATAGCCCTTATAATTATAGCGTTCGTAGGTAGTTGACCACTCTAACGATCCTAAGCGCGAACTCATGTCTGTTTTCCAGATGTTTAGTGTCTGGTGCTTAACAAACGACTGTGACTTGTGGACGTAATCCACGATGTCAGGAAGGTCTATCAAGATGTCCTTTCCAGCATTGATGTTCTGTCTCGTCCAATTGTCGATGCCAGGCAACGTACTGTTATTGCTGTACTTGCGGTGCTGGTATTCCAGCGTCAGTGTGGTAACAGCAGATGAAACGGGCTCAGAGAGGTCGTCAATCTGGTTGTAGCCCAAGTCGACAGTAGTCATCAGCGGTGTGCTGCCACGATTGATGAACTTGGCAGGATCGCCCGTCAAAGCGTTACGGCTCAAGTTGAGCGTCTTCAACTTCGACAGGTTCAGCGGTGTTGCTATGGTCAGCGATCCACTCAGGTTGCGTGCCTGCAGGTTGATGGCTGTCACATGGCCGTCGCTGTCGAAGGTCACGCCACTCCAGTTGCTGCTGGCCACGAGTACCGAGGTCGTCTTCCACTTGGTGCCGTTCCATGTGTCACCACCAAAGTCGGTGTACAGCTGACGCAGTACGGCGAGGTCGTTCTCGTTGACATAACACGGGCTCATCGTTGCCGTCGTCGAACTCATCAGGCGGTTGTTGTTGGCGGTGGCATTATGCTCCATAGCAGCATTGTCAGCATTCGTAACAACGAAGACGCGCAGTGTACCAGAATCCACATCGGGTACAGTCATGTTGAATGTTGCTTCGTAGCTGCCATCAATGGCGACATTACCATTATGCTTCACGTTTGTAGCCTCTACGGCATTAGACCAACTGGTGCTGTTAATGGTGTAGTAGAGGCAGTCCGTCCATTCACCCTCGGTAGTAGCACCCTGGCCCTGATTCTTGATGACGGCCGTCACCGTCAGTTCTGTGCCTCCAGGTGCTGCCTCAGGCAGGTTGATGCTCTCCACGACGAGGTCAGGCAAGAGACGACCTCGCAGGGCCATTGCCGGACTGGTCAGTTCGTCACAAGACCCGACGGCAGTCACTGTCCACGTATAGGTGTAGCCTTCGTTGACGGTCAGCGAGTACGAGGTACCATTGACGGCATAGTCGGTGAGCACCTTGTTAGAGGAGGCGTCCTTCACGGTCACGGCATTGCCCTCGCCGTCCGTGGCGGTCACCGTCAGACGGTAGCCAGTAGCGTCGTTGAGCGCGTTCCATTTCAATGTGGTAGCTACAGGGTCTACAACGCTGCCTGTAGCAGGCGACATCTCCGTGAATGCCTGATTCTGCATGGGTGCATATACATATATATAATAGGTATAAGTGCAGAGCTGCTGTTGTCCGTCGGCAGTGCTCAGCGTCACCTGATAGGCTACGGAGTCGGTCTTGGCACCGCTGTTGGTGATGGTCATCTCAGGCAGGTTACCTTCGCCCTGGGCAGTAAAGCCACTGAGTGTGGTACCAGTGTGAGGCTGTGCCTTCCATGTGGCCTTGATGGCCTCACTGATGGTGGCGAGTTCAACGGCTGTCGTGTTGCCACAGCCTATTTGCCAGCGCTGAGATGCCGGTGTGAAGTTGTAGGCCACCTCATTGATGGTCAGTGCCACATTGTCCTGCGAGGTCTGTGCGAAGAGACTCACTACGTTGGGCATGCCCTCGGTGGTGGTAGTGACCTTGACGCTGTTGCCGGTGTAGGAGCTGCTGGTGCTGTAGCGCTTAAAGGCAATGGTCTTATGGTCGCGTGCCACAGAGATGTCGTTGAGGTTCTTTGCCAGGCGGATCAGCCTATTCAGCGTCGTCTCGTCGGTGGCGTCTAACTCATATACCGTATTCTTCGTAGCGGCTTTCAGCGTAATGTTGTCGGAGATGCCGCGGTCGTCGAAGTCGGAGAAGGCGTCAGACACCGACTTGTAGATACGGTCGTCCAACGATGTCTCTTTGGAAGCGTTCAGCGTGTACTCCCCATTGGCGTTCACCATGACGGGATAGGCCACGGTAGGACTCCAGCCCAAGGTGCCGTGGTAGCGCACGTAGAGAACAGCGTCACCATGAACGAGGCCAGTAGGTACGGTGAAATCGTTGATGCTGACTTCCTTGCCGGGCGTCAGTGCAATAGGTGTTCCCTTGCCGAAGCCCGGATCGTCGTTCCAGAAGTATTCAGCGTTATACACCTTCCAGTTGGCGGTATTCGGCTCTATATAGACAGCCTGTGAGAAGGTCGGTGCCCAGCCGTTATTGCCGTAGGCACGTACAAACAGCTGATGGTCGCCCGCGCTCAGTCCTTCTACAGAGATAGTCGCATTGTCGATGCTCACCTCTTGTCCTTTGGTGAAGGGTAGGGGCGTTCCCTTGCCGAAACCAGGATCAGTATCCCAGAAGTATTCCACGTAGGTGATGTCCGTAGCACCCGCCGTTGTGGCAGGTACATAGACTTCCTGTGTGATGAGGGGACTCCAGCCACGCTCACCTTTGGCACGGATGCCTAACAGGTGGCTGCCTTTGCTGAGACCAGTGGTAGGTATAGAGATGTTGTTGAGGCTGAGGTCACTGCTCGGCGTGATGTTGAGCTTTGTGGCCTTACCTGCTCCTGGGTCGGTGTCCCAGAAGTATTCTACGTAGTTGATGGTGGGTGTCTCGCTCTGAGGAACGTACACCTCCTGCAAGATGGTGGGTGCGAAGTGTGCCGGCTTGTCACCGCTGCTCGGCTTATAGGCTCGGAAACCTAACAGGTGGCTACCTGGCACCAACCCTGTGGTAGGGGCGGTGAAACTGAAGTTGCCGTCTGCATCGGTGGTTGCCGTCATCCATTGCCCTTGGCCGAAACCTGGGTCGGAGTCAAAGAAGTACTCCACCCGCAGCTGGGCTTTCAGACTTCCGGATGCACAAACCGCCAGTACCAACGCCATCAGCATGCGAAGGGTCTGACTGTTGTGCTTATTCATTTTGCATCTTGATGTTTAGTGAGACATTGATTTTTCCGTTCTTAGCCCTTGGAGCGATGTTGGCCTTGGTATAGTAGGGGTAGCCTGCAGGCTGACCGTTCAGCACGTAAGGGTAGAGCCCGCCAAACGGACCGCAGTCTGTGCCATCCAAACCATAGTTTTTTGCGGGGCTATCATCCTTCAATTGATAAAGTTGATCATTGGTGCCTTCCATCTTGAAGACGAGTGACTCATCATTACTATCCAGGAATTGGTTGCTGGCAGCGTATCCGGCATAGGTGCTTTCTGCGCACGACATCACGTTATGGGAAACAGTGGAATTGGTAACTCTACTGAAAATATGTGTTTTATCGCTTTTGTTAATCATAATATTGTTCGTTATAGTAGCGTTATCTAAATTTTCAAACAAATAAGATGATGTACTTGTTCCTGTATATGATATATAACAATTCCTAATAGTGGGGGAATAAAGACTTTCAATAGTATGATTGTTATTAATTCTTAATATGCAGTTTTCAATTGTAGCGAATGCCGTTTTTAATCTTTCATTATCACTAGAAGAAGTAGCAGAAGATCCACCCTTAATGTTTACTACATAACACTGGCGAATGATAGCAAACTGGGCAGCAGCAGTATTCCAGTTCTCATTAATATAAATCGTATTAGTTTTGCAACGCTCCAGCGTAATATAATTAGCACAGAGATGTGTTATTGTAGTCATAATGACACCTTCCACTTTAATGTACTGGGCCTTCAGATACAATTTTCCAGTTATATAGGAGAAGCGATGAGGAGTATCCGTACGGAAATAACCTGAACCAACAATGGTCACACGCTTGGTTACAGTCTGATCACCACTAATATTACATCCTGGATCCAGATAGAGGGTATCGCCTGCTTCAACATCGGTGCTACTCATGGCTGCGTTCAAGTCTGCAAAATCAGCCTTCTTTGTGGCGTCGTTGTTGATGCGCCACGACTTAGCGCTGGCTGTGAGGGCGGTGAAGCTCAGCACGGCCAAAAGAATGGAGGTTGTGAAAGTCTTTTTCATTGTCGTTATTGTTTTAAGTTTATTCTTTATTTTTTTACCTTTCTTGTATGCTTACTTGGTTCGAGAAGCTGACGGTACCGTCGGTAGCACGGGTGCCTGCGCTGTTGCTGACAAATCGCGGCATGCCTAACGGGTAGCCTGAAACCACATAAGGGAATGACCCGTCAAAAGGACCGCAGTCACCACCATCCTCGGCAAAGCCTTTGGCAGGACTGTTGTCTTTCAACAGGTAAAGCTGATCGTTACTTCCTTCAAGGGCAAAGATAAGTGATTCCTCGCTGCTGTTTAGAAAAAGGTTTCCTTCAGCACCCGAGTCGCTACTCTGCACATTATTGTGATTGATATTATAGGAAGTGCTGGTAAAGATAGAGTTAGCCGTCTTGGTGTTTACCTCAATATTATTCACGATGATAGCGTTTGATAAAGAATTGAATATCGCATAGTTCGCCGTCTCCTTCAAATAGTTGTTGCGAATTTCAGGCGAATAAAGTTGGTAAATACACCCAGTACTCTGACTGCTGATGACAATATTGTTTTCGATAGTGCAATAGGCTCCTTTCATATCGGAAGTCCCAACTCCATAGATGACATTTGTGATGTAGCACTGTCTGATGCAGGCATTTTGTGCGGAATAAGAGGAATTGCCAACATTGATTCGGGCTGTCTTGCAACGCTCGATAGTAATCTGATCAGCTTGAATATTTGTTGAGTTGGTAATGGTGACACCTACCATCTTCGTCTTTGCTGCTCTCAGGTAAAGTACGCCGCTGATGACGGACGCCCCGTGAGTGCCAGCAGGAAGAAAGTAGCCCGCACCAATAATCGTAACACGCTTGCTGACGGTCTGGGTGCTGGTCAGCGAACATCCTGGGTCCAAATAGAGGGTATCACCAGCCTGCACCTCACTACTCGACATGGCGGCATTGATGTCTGTAAAGTGCGCCTTGCGGTTGGCATTGTTGTTGATACGCCACGAGGTGGCGTCAGCATGACCGCCTGCTAAAAAGAGCAAGGCGACAATGAAGATACTTGATAACATGTGTTGATTAGCCATAATTTTATAGTTTAACTCTTAGATTTCCGTGCAAAGTTAGCAAAAATTCTAGTTTCCACCAAATATTTTGAGAAAAAAAAACAAAGCTCCGAGGTGCCTCGGAGCTTTGAACCTGTTTAAGACTGTTTTCTATGTTCATCACTCTGGCTCTGGCAGAGTCCAGCTGAAGTGCGGAACCAAAGCTGGTATCTTACCAACTACAAGGTTGACAATGTGAACGGCGTCGGCAATGTCGATATCACCGTCACCATTGACATCTGCCGCCGCCTCATTGAACGACGTGTTCGGCTTGCTTACCACATAGTTCACAATACACACCGCATCGGCAATG
>Ga0247611_10008832_pt1 | contig 12301 bp, 19 predicted proteins | sample 177DNAGHGhighgp2_FD_192422 | JGI IMG/M metagenome (GOLD analysis project Ga0247611, IMG submission 192422) | Sheep rumen microbial communities from Palmerston North, Manawatu-Wanganui, New Zealand - 1770 DNA GHGhigh gp2 | ecosystem: Host-associated > Mammals > Digestive system > Stomach > Rumen... | reverse complement strand
TTTCTTGATTGCATAATCACCTCACAATAAAATAATTTTATGTAGTATTTATATACAACAAAAAACCAAGGAGGTTATCCTTGGCTCTTTGGTTAATTTGTTTGACTTATAGCAACGATTAGGCTTTGACTTCTTCACCGAGGTCTGCACTAGCAACTGCTGTAGCGTATTCGTCAGACAAATACTTAGCACCACTAAATGCACTAGCTGGGGTAGCATCTGGGTCTTTCCAACCAGACTGAGGAAGAACATTGAGGATTCTCTTGTTAAGACCTTTCATATCCTTCAAGTCAAAGAATGGGTCAGCACTCAATTCATTTGTTACAGGATTGTAATCAGACTTGAGTTCAGTGTAAATACCATCCTTGTAAGAAGAAAGTTCAAAGTATTTGTCAGCTACCTGTGGGTAATCGTTACCAACTTGGTACAAATCATTTCCGTTAGATGTAGGATTTTTCATTGTTTCTTATCTCCATTTAAAATTTGTTTTTTAAAAAAGGGTGGATATAAACTATTTCATATCCACCCTAAAAAGTGGCATGCTTTTCTAATTTACTAGAAATTAGAATACATACTGGTCTTTGTCAGATGTATCAGCCCAGATTGAAGCGGTATCAAACTTGAGCAAGCGATAGTAGTTATCAGCACCAAGCATGTTGTTAGCGAAAGCATAACGGCTCATAACACCTACTCTTGGAGAGAAATCGTTAGGGTCAATAGCTTGATTAACAACACCGGTAACGTATGGGCAGAATACTACACCACAATCTGATACACCTGTACCCTTATAGGCAAGAAGGACTTCACCATTGTCAACACCCTGATAGTTTACTGCGTAGTTATCACGGTAAACCTTGATAGCACCATTCAAAGTACCAATTTCTGGTGTAGCGGTAGAACCATTTACATCACTTGTTACTTTGTTGAAGAATGGAGCGGCCTGTTGAAGAACGGAAGCCATATCTGGAGAAACAACTGCGATATTAGCTGCACTTCTACGAGTAGCTGTAGCAATATCGTTAGCGGTCTTCATAATCAAACCTACGATACGAGAATATCTTTCTTGAGACCAACGGCCTACGAAACCATTATCTACATCGGTGTTGTTACCAGCCTTGCAGAAGATTGGCTTACATAAGGACTTACATCTTGCGATGGTTTCACGGTCAATTTCAGCGGTCATTTCGTACTGAAGAACATTAACCATTTCGGTCATCATTTCTACACCCTGCATTCTCTTAATATCTTCAGCAGATTCAAGAGAGAAACTAGCGGCGAGCTTACGAGTCTTAGCTACGATAGACTGTCTAGAGAACATCAAACCAAGTTCTGGAATCTTACCACGAATACCGGTAGAGAAATCATTGTGTGTTTGAATTTCATCATAATCACCTGTAATCTTCCAAGATTCAGCGGATTGAGTATCTACTGCGGTACCGGCATCTGGGGCACCACTTGTGTTAGCGGTAGAACCTGAGAATCCAGAATATTCTGGAACAGCCTTCCAAGCAGCTTCAACTAATTTATTTGGGTCGCCTGCATCTTTATAAACATAACGAAGGGCGAAAGCCAAACCTACTGGGCCAGAAAGTGGTTGAACACCAACGAGAACGTTAGCAAACAACTGTGGGAAAACACGACGGACAAGGGCTAAAGAAATTGGGGCGAAGACAGCCTTGCTATCACCACCATGAGGAATACCCTGGTCAGCACCAAGAGGTGCACCAACACCCATACCAAAATCTTCATTCAAAGCATTTCCAATGTCCTGGAATCTCTGGTTTTCCATGAGTTTTGCCATATTTTCGCGGATATACTTATCTTGAATATTTGCAATAGAAAGAACTGCAGGGGCTTTTGTTGTCCAGCGTTCCATCAATGCCTTTTTAACTGTATTCATTTTATTATCTCCTATTAAATGAGTTTTGTTTAATTTTATACTTTATTTATAATTTTTATTTTTCCAATTTTTTAAAATTGGGTTAATTTGTTCTTATTCTTCATCTAAGAAACGAGCAGCTTTATCCATAAAAGTGTTTGTTTCTAAAGATGGTTTCTTGTATTTTTCAGTGATTAATTCATCCTTTTCTAGTGCTTTTTCAGTTTTGATAGCACGTGATACTGGACGAGCTTTCTTTTCAAAAAGTGCTTTGCGATTTGTGCGATACATTTCTGTTTGTTCAGAAATCATATCTACATAATCATCAATATCTTTTTTGGTTTCAGACAATGACTTACTTTCAAAGAACTTTTGAACACGAGCCTTTTGTGTTGGGTCTAATCCATAAGTCTTTTCAGCAATTGTTGCCTTCTTATTTGAATCTTCGACTAAATCAATCAAACGCATATTTTCTGCTAATTGTTTCTTCAAAGACTTCTGCAATTCAGCATTTTCTGCCTTAGCTTCACGAAGCTTCTTGGAACCGGTCAAATCCATTGGAACATACTGGTCTTCAAACAAATGTTGAATACCTTCAATAATTGGAGCGTATGTTTCAGACATAGCAGTCTTTGTAATGAGTTTGTCATTAATCTTTTCGGAGATGTTATATTCTAGGTACTTATCCAAGCCGGTAATAACCTTTTCTTCAAGAGCCTGAAGTTCCTGACCATATTTTTCTGTGAACTTTTCATCAAAAAATTCATAGATATATTGTTCAGCTGCTTCTTCCAACTTCTTGCATTGTGAATTGAGCTTTTCCTGTTCTTTAAGAGCAATCTTAGCACATCTTTCTTCACAATATTTGTTAGCAAGGTCTTCCAATTCAGCGGTTTTCTTATCTACGGCTTCTTTGATTTTTTGCTTACAAAATTCATCAGCTTTTTTGGTTAAGGAATCGGTTTCTTCGGCCAACTTGACTTTAAGTCTTTCTTCTACAGCAGATTCAAAAGATTCTTTGATTTCTTGTAAATCTTCTGCAGTAAGAACACCAGCAAGTTTTTCAAGAATTTTATCCATTTGAGATTCCTCCAATTTTTTAATGAACATTTGTGTTTTATTAACACATTTTATTTATAAATTTTAGTTTGATATTTTTCTTAATTTGTATCAAATGTAAACTTGAATTTTACATAAAATTTGCCAATATCTATTGACAAATAAGTTTAAATTATCTATATTTACTTATGTAAAAGGGAACAACAAACAACAAGAGGTAACAATATGGTAATCACAGACTTCTACACCACTTACAACAAAAGCAACTTCATTCTTGATGTGTCCTACATCATTAACCATGCCTCCAAGGTTGGCCGTATTGCTAAGAAATTCGCTGATAGAAAGTTCTCTTCAGCCTTTGTTCGTGACTATGTTGCTTGCTATGGCTTTGATACCATTGAAAAGGCAAACGAATGTAAGAAAGCCCTTGATGAAGCCTTTGCTAATGTTAAGGGTGTTGAAATTGGGAATGTTCGTGATAGATATATGGAAAAGGTTCAAAAGGAAATTGAAAAGATTGAAAGTGAACCGGTTGTGTAAAACTTCCCAAACAAATTAAAAAAGGGCAATCATTAAGATTGTCCTTTTATTTTATCTAAAAATAATTTTAATTATGCTTCACCATTCAATTTAAGTTTTTTGTCATTTTGAATTTCAAGTGCTATCTGTTTTATTTCAGCAAAATTTTTCTTCTTTACTAATGAAAGTAATTCATCAAAACTAAATTTCTTTTCTCTTGAACTACCATCGTTTTCATCTACAAGTACAGAAAAATAGATAATATCAGAATCACGCTCTACACCTGCACCCCAACCATAAGGGTCACTAGATATGTAAATATTCAAATCATCAAGATAGAAATTTACTTCACCATTAAAAACATTGTTTTCATCTGTATTTACATCAATTCCTCTATCTTTTAAAAGACAATAAAGATAAGCAAATTTAATGATTTTTTGTTTTGAAATCAATGATTCATTTTCTAGTAAATATCCACTTTTATTAAGAATTTGTTTAGCTTCATTTAAATTCATTTTCATTTTAATTATTCTCCAGTAGCAATCATTTCATAGGTTGAATAGTTGAATGTAACACTTCTTTGAATCTTTTCAGCACTTTCTTGACCTAATGCGACTTGTGAAACTGTCTTAGGCCAGACATAGTAAAATTTGTATTCAACGGGAAGCTTACTCTTCAAAGCAGAATCATAAAGGACTACTCTTACAGTAGCACTATAATCTTTCAAGTAGTTAGAACTAGCACCACCGGTAATACCAATAGCATCAATATCGTTTTGGAAACCTTGATTGAATAGCAAGTTCTGCCATCTGTGTAAAGCCTTAGAAATGTAAAGGTCTTGGAACTCATCAAAAGTAACTTCCAATGTACCTGCTACGGTAGCCTTACCGGGGTAAACAATCTTAGAACCCATATATTCGGTAGTAAGTTCATTGAAATCCTTTTGTGGTAAACTTGCAGTCTTTGCACGCAACATAAAATCATCAGTACCAATTACTTTTGATAGTACTGAACCACTTTCGTATTCAAAAATCACCTGGAAAAGATAATTCTTTGCCAAATCGGGAAGATTCTTAATACTTGTAGTGAATACTGACATGTTATTTGATAAACTCATATTAATTTCTCCTAAAATTATTCTAGGTCAATCACCATAATGTATTTATAATAAATGAACAAAAAGGTGGTTCATTTGAACCACCTGAGTGTGAAACGTGTCCGATTATTTCGGCTGGGAGTTAAAATAATTCTACACTTGTTATCTTTGTTCCTTTAACCCTTGAATTAAAGTAGTTAATTACGAACATTTTAGTATCTTCTTTCTTATTGGCTTTACAACCAATGTTACTAAGGTTAAGAACAACTGTCTTTTCTTGACCAGTAGCATCTTGGAAGCTTACACTAGCATTTTGGTAATGCTTTTCCATAAGAAAGCCATTCTTTTTCAAAATTTCTTGTGCTTCATCTAATTTCATAGAAACCTCTATTTTGTATCGTCTTTGACTACTTCTACAGGGACTGTTCTCAAATCAATATCGGTATCTGGTTGTACCTTGATTGGCTTTTCTAGTTTGTGTGTATGACCATCACCCAAAGGCAAAACTTCCCAATTTACAATCAAGTGAATATGGTCTGGAACACAAGCCATATCAGTTTTATGGTCTGGGTTGTCAATCAAAACATCACCGGTATAACCATAACCTGTTAAGTTATCCCAAATTACATATTGGTGGTGGTGTGAACCCATCCATTGAGAACCTTCAAAGACTGAGCAATCACCGGCTTCAGCTGTATTTTCATTCAAAGGTTTGGTTTTCACCATTTCATTTTTTATATAATCTTGTAAATTCATTATAAACCTCTTTATAGTATTTATAAAAAATAAAGTGGACTATATTCTAGCCCACTTATTAATTTGTTAAAGGTTTAATTATTCTTCAACTTCAGCGAGTTTATCTTCGCAAGCATTGATGAGTTGGTCAAGAACTCTGCTATAAGCAATTACAGCCTTTCTTGTTTCAATACGAGCATCCTTAAATTCGCCGGTAATCTTTTTCCAAATCCAAGAACCGAAAGCCTTGAACTTTTCAACAATATCACCAAAGAATCCTTCATCCATAGTGTAGCTTTCATTGGCAGCGGCCTTGTTAGCCTTACGAGCGGCAACTGACTTAGCTTGCCATTCAGCTCTATCAGCTTCTTGTTCTTTCTTACCAATGAATTTCTTCATATTGCCTTCATCGTCTTGGTCATAGTAAGCAGCCTTCCAAGATGTTTTCTTTTCACCAAGTTTTACCCAACCAGCATCCAAGGCTCTTTGATAGTATGATTTAAGAAGATTCTTGAAATCATTTGCCATTTGCTGAGCCAATTCACTAGCATCGGTAACAACGGTTGGGTCTTGCATAACTTTAGCAATCATAGCATTAACATCATCTTGTGATGTAACTGTTACAACCTTTTCCAAAAGAATACCGGCCTTGTTTTCCTTACTAGCAACCTTGAAGAAAAGGGCTTCATCGGAATCTAAAGCATCACCAAGATACTTAGCAGCATCGTCCAATGTTCCCTTTAAGGACTTTTCCTTTGCTGTCCATTCAGCCTTCCACTTCTTAGCCTTTTGCATTTCGTTCAAGTTATCTTCAGTCAAGCCAGCCAATCTATCTTCCAAATCAACTGCTTTCTTCAAATCATCTTCCAATCCAGAAGATTTTAAAGTATCAATAAGGTTTTTAATTTCAGGGGTACTATCCTTAATTCCATCATATTTGGACTTTTCCATAATAACAGAATATCCGGCATTTTCAAGGTATTTCTTAGCACTTTCTAAAAGCATTTGTATATCTCCATTGTGTTTTAAATGTAATTTATACTTTATTTATAATTTTTTAGAAACCTAAATCGTCACCACCTTCATCATCTGGTTCTTCACCGCCTTCTTCCTTAGCAGCTTGTGCCTTAGCCATAATTTCAGCAGTTTCTTGTTCAATTAGTTTGTCATTTCTAATTCTTTGTTCTGAAGTCAATCCAAGAATATCTTCAAGGAAGAATTGTCTAGAGAACAACGGCCCCATATCTTCACTACCAGGCTTTACATTGGAAGGTGTAGGCAAGAATTGTGAGAATGAACCAACAACACCACCTCTCTTTTCGCACATTGACAAGGAACGCATTAATTCAAAGTCTGTAGCTGGAATAAGGTCAATGTTATAAATTGTTCTATCCAAGAATTTACTCTTGTAACCACGAACCTGAAGATGTACCATAAAGATTTGATAGATTATATCGCAGAACTTTCTTCTTAATCTTTTGTTCAACTTTTGGAAACTAGCTTCTTCAAGGGTCAAACCTTCAATACCTTGTGAATACTGAGCACCACCACCATCAGCGGTAGCCCATCTACTAGGAGGAACCATAAGGGCATCTGCAACTTGTTCACGGAACATCTTAACATCGTCTAATTGACCATTAAATTCGGTACTACCCTTAAAGTTTTCAATGCTAGAACCTTGACCATCAGCATCAATGGATAACCAGAAATCTTCAACAAATGCTTGAACATTGTTATTGGAATTAATCATACCAGTTACAGGGTCAATTGTTAATTGCTTACGATACTTTGCTCGTAATTCCTGCATATATTCTGGAACACGATTGACAGGCATCTTACCTGTATAAATCTTGAAGATTCTCTTTTCAGGGGCTCTTGTGATACGATAAACTGTCAAGGCATCTTCAATAGCCCTTAATTGGTTAATAGGTCTGATAGCGGCTTCCAAGTGACCACGAACATCATTTCTATTGTTACCCCAGAATCCATAGTTAGCATAGGCAATTTGGTTTGTGGTAAATGTTTTTGTTTCACCATTTTGGTTTTCAGGGTCTAATAGCTTTGTATCTTCAATGAAACCTTTTAGCAAGCCATCATCGTAAATACACATTGTACAATATGGTGGTAATTGCTTTATACCTGCAACCTTTGTACCATCACTACTTAAACAAATTTCAAGGAACAATTCAGCATCAACCAACCAAGTGTAATACAAATACCAAAGTTGGTTTTTACCAATTACGCAATTTATGATATAATTAAATTCATCTCTAAGGGTCATAAGTTCAGTTTCTGTAAACTTAGACTTACTAGCCTTGTCAATATCAAATGTAGCAACTTCACCCATAGCATTTTCACAAACGGCTTCGTCAGCCATCATAGTTAGACATTTTCTTGTAAAAGGATAAAGGGCTAAGTTACGATAGAAATTTATTCTTTGTCTTTTTGTGGAAAAGACAGTATCAAACATAATACCATTAGAATCATAAGGGTCAATTGGGTCGGTATAGTTTGAACTATAACCCATAACCGCATTTCGCCAATTTCTAGGGTCTTCGGATTTACCAAAGGAGTTGTTGGCGGCATCCGCTTGTCTTTGTTGGGAATGTTCTGGTTCTACTTGTAAAAATCTGTCTGATAAAGGATTCCAAAAATTAAAATTCATTTATAACCTCACTATTTTGAATTTTTTGTATTATATTTATATGAAATACATAGATTATATGAGTATAGAACAATTTGATAATGATTTTGCACATTACGAATGTAATGTTGAAGAAAGAAAGAAATTGGGACAGGTATGGACTCCCTATTCCGTCATTGAAAAGATGATGGATAAAATAGATAAGGAAATTTGGATAAATGAAGATAAAACCGCATTAGACCCGACTATGGGTGCAGGTAATATCATCATAGCCATTCTTTATCGTAGAATCGTTGAGAATAACCAAAATCCAATTAAGGCTATATCAAATACCTATGGCATTGAACTTGACCCGAAAACACACGAATATGCGAAAGAACGCATAAAGAAATTTATGGCTCATTTCACTAATGAAGATTTGACAAAGATTATTGACCATAACTTTGTATGTTCAGATGTGTTTGACTGGAATATAACCGATTGGTGTCCTAAAAATGAGAAAGTAGAATTGGAAGGATTTTTTGAAAATGCCTAAGTTTGATGTTATAATAATGAATCCGCCATATTCTAAGAATCTTCATTTGGATATTTTAGAAAAGGTAATACCTTGTGCTGACAAGGTAATCAATATCAGTCCTATATTTTGGTTAATTGATAAGTTTGCCAAGTTCAAAACAAAGGTAGCCTATCATCGTTATGAAGAAACTATTTCTAAAAAGCTAGAAAACCTAGATGTAATATCTGCCAAAGAATCGCAAGTTATGTTTGAGGGAACTCAAATGTGTACCGACTTGGGCATTTATACCATTGGAAAAGGACGGTTTTGATTATACTAAGCTATCCTATAATTCAATCGTAGAAAAAGTATTTGACAAAACTAAGCAATTATGCGATATAGAATATAACAAGAAAGATGGTTGGCGTGTTAGAATACCAAACATCATTAGGGCAAAGACTGAACACGGATATGAAGGTAAAAAACATCTATTCAATCTAGGTAAACTTCTTTATTTCTATGACGGAATGAAAGACAATAAGCCTTGGTATGACTTCTATCAAAAGAATCAATTTAGCAAGACTACACCTGAAATAACTTTTTCTATTTCGTTTGAAAGTGAATTATGTTGTAAGAACTTTATTGATAGTTTACAAAATACAAACTTCGGTAAGTATGTAACCCACCAACTTATTACAAACAACCACATAAACAATAGAAACATCTTGTGGTTAGGTGATTACAATACACCTTGGACAGATGAAATGTTATGTAAACATTTTGGAATAACAGGCTATATCAATGATAACTTAGCTGAGCCTAATTCAGAATGGGAAATTGTTTTAAATACAATAAATGAATATAACGAATAAAAGGAACATTCTAAATGTTCCTTTTTATTTTACTTTTTCTTAAACAAATATTCATATACTGTATTATGCACATCTACTTCTATAAAGTCTTTAAAATGTTTCTGTAAAATTGTAGTAAGTCTATCATCTATTTCATAGTTTTCTCTATCCATAGGAATTGCCATTCTCTGTGGTTCTACTTTATCATCACCATAAGCTACCATTATATCAATACCTTCTTCATTGAAAATCAACATAGTTGCTTTAACAGTTTTGCCAGCTCTTTCGCTTAAATCATCAAATTCTTTTTCAATCTTAACTGTAAACATTTTATTATGTGTTACAATATTAGTATTTGCAGGTAATCCACTTATACCTTCCTTTTTTAAGGTTAAGTAAAGATATAATATGGAATCGTAAGTTCCAAGTTCTTCACTTTCATTTAAAACATAGCCATTCTCATTAAGAATTTGTTTAGCTTCACTAAATTTCATTTTTATCTCCTTTTATTTTTTTCCATAATTTTTCTGGTACATACTTTTCTAGGTCAGACAAAAGTTTTTCATCTTTGATAAGTTTTACATCGTTTCTTGCTTGTTCAATGAAAGCCCAATCATAGTACAAAGTTTCCGCAATATCTGCAACTTGGGCATCACTAAATTCTAGTCTAGGTTGTGAAACGAACCCATCTTCATTTGCTGGTTGGTTTCTATCATCTCTCAAGGTTTCCATTACACCATATTTGAACAAAGTTACTAATTGCTTTAGCCATTCACCATCTTCTTCAGCTTCACTACAAAAGTCCCAACCAATATCAATACCTTTTGTTGAATCTGACCAAATAATGCCTTCCGGCCATTCCAATAACAATGATTCATTTAGGTAATCTTGGAATCCATCCATAAAACTTTCAAATCTTGGTGAAAGTAGCTTATCCTTTTCCCTTTCAAACTTTTGCTTGACAGGTTCATATGGTTTTCTATTCACATTAATATCGGGTAGTTTCTTGTTATAAGCCATACCCATATTTTGACGAGCCTTGAAAGATTTCTTTTGTTTCATCTTGATAAGGTTCATCTTAGCTTGTCTTTTGATTTTACCTTTTCTTTGACCAATCTTTCTATTTCTTCTTTCTTTTGCAGTAATACGAACTTCTCTAGGCTTACCGTTTTCATCGTATTCTACACGATATTTACCTGGACGGTCAGTCTTCCACTTCTTTATCTTCTTGTTCTTACGAACAACATACTTAACCTTTAGAGCTTCATTTATGTAGTCTTCAAAATTCATATTATATTTATGTAAACAATTTTTTACATAAAATTTTATGTTTACCTATTGACAATTAAGTTTAAATTACCTATATTTGAATCGTAAACAAAAAAGAGGTAATAAATATGAAAGAAAAGAAATTTAGTGAAATGGTATTCAGTGCACCACAGCTTATGTTGAACCCCAAGACAAAGACTCTTGAAATCACTAAGCGAAGGACACCAGAATTTCGTAAAAAGTTGGCTGCAGCATTTCACGATGCTGCAGTTGAATTGAAAAATCTTGAAAACAAAAAGGATTAATAAAATGTCAAGAAGCTATCGTAAAAATGCTAAATTGCCTTGGTGTTGTGTTGGCTTGAATGGTATGAGAAAATGGAAGCACAACACCAAGCAACAGCGCCGTGCCCGTGAAAAGGCACAAATGAATGGTATTGATGAGGAAGACTATGATGAAGAAACCTGCACCCCCATCAAGTATCAGAAAACCAAAGATTTTAATGATTGGTCTGGTCCTCACGATGGATGGGCAGCCCGTGGAAATGCAAAGAAACTGGCTGAAGAAATTCCTTACTTTGAAGACAAGCCTTGGAAATTGCTTTCCAAATAAAGAATGTTGTTGTTACCTCAAACCCCTGGATTGTTGGTCCAGGGGTTTATTTTTATCCAAAATGATGTTTCTTTATACTCCAATCAAAATATTCATATATTGCGTTATGAATATCAACATTTATAAAACTTCTCATATTATTTGGTAATTGTGACAAAAGATATTCTACATCTTTTGTTAAACGAACTTTGTCTTTTTCACCATCATAATAAGGGTTTGTAAAAGTTATTATACTACTATCATTTTGTATAGTCATGTCAATAATTTTTACTTTAACATTCAATTTTTCAATGTTAATTTCTTTGTTTATTTGCAAATTAAATGTAGACCAACTCTTATCATAATCGTGCCCGTATTTTAATTTTGATACATCATACCCATCTTTCTTTAAATTAAGATAAAGATACATCATTTTTTCATCATCATCTAATTTATCAAATTGACTATTTTCCAAAAGAAAACCTTTTTTTTCTAAAAATTCCTTTGCTTCCTTTAATTCCATTTTGTATCTCCATAGAAAATTTATTTAACCAATGTAGTATTTATTAGTTTTATATTGTTTTCAATTACCTTTTTTATATCATCAACCGATGTTAATGTTTTTGTATGTGGTATAGCGGAAATAGATTTTTTTAATACTAGCATTTTTTCATCATAACCATTTTTAGTAACTTTAATATCATAATCTTGTGGTTCAAAGTCAAATAGTGCTAAATGAACTAATCTACCTAAATCAGAATCATAAAAATAAGATACTAATGGTAAGGAACTATCAGAAATCTTAAAGTCAATGCTTCCATAATATTCAACATTATTATGTCCTTGTGTTCCAACTTCTACTTTAAAACGAGTATCGTCTTCAAGTTCGGTTTGTAAAGATTTAAACATATTCATAATAGTTTCATTAAACTCATCATTGTCTATGCCATTTAATCTTATAATATCTTTATTATCAGTGAAAAATATGGAATATTCACTTTCATTAAGAACATAACCGCTATTATTAAGAATTTTCTTTGCTTCCTTTAATTCCATTTTATATCTCCTTTAGAATAATTTAAATCTTACACCAATCTTGGCATTAGGATTAACTTTACCTTTATCGTAATCTATGCCAATTTGACCATAGAACTTTTCTTTG
>Ga0247611_10008831_pt1 | contig 12302 bp, 14 predicted proteins | sample 177DNAGHGhighgp2_FD_192422 | JGI IMG/M metagenome (GOLD analysis project Ga0247611, IMG submission 192422) | Sheep rumen microbial communities from Palmerston North, Manawatu-Wanganui, New Zealand - 1770 DNA GHGhigh gp2 | ecosystem: Host-associated > Mammals > Digestive system > Stomach > Rumen... | reverse complement strand
CTTCATCTCGGCTTTCCGGCGGCGGTGTTCTGCTCTGTTTTCAAGTGGTATTACCTTCCCACTCAACTCATTGAGATAGTGGTCAAAGTGATTTTCTCTTACGGTCTTTGTTGTTACTTTCGGAACACCCGGGAGCTTCCGATTTTTGATTTTTGCTGTTGCCAAAGTACATGTCCTCGTAGTCCTTGCAAGGCCCTCTGTCATTCTCAAGGCACCGGGACCTGTGTGTACAGTTCCTGCATGTTGTTGCTCTCACCGTGATTCTCCTTCCAGTTCTGCTAGATAGGATCCTTCCTATCGCATTAGATAGAAGATCAATCCTGACGCTTGAGTCCATCGACACCGATCAGATGACACTTTTCGTCATCGCCCTGAATGTATGCGAGGATTTTCTTGTCACAGCCGTGAGGGGCAAGATACTTGACTACATATGACTCGCCCTGTTTACAACTCCCACCGTACTCGAACTTGAACAACAGATAATTGTCGGTAACATATTCCTTGATCCAATCGGAATATGAGGAATAGTTCTCGCCATCATTCACAACGACAACCCGGTCACCGACCTGAATGTTTCTCGGCCTCGACATAGCGAGAGCGGCGGTGATGTCATCACCCATCAGCCTTCCGAATGCGATCCTCGCACCAACATTGAAGTCGAACTCATCGGTAGGACAACACAGTGCAATGCCTGTCTGCCCGGTAACCTTGTCTTGTGCAACGACCGTTTTATAGTTCTTTTGATAGATCATGACCGCACCTTTAGCGACAGGCTCAAGCATGTACTCGGCGTAATACCAAAAGGTATCACCCTTGGGATCATCAAATTTCAGCTTTACACGCTTATCCTCACCGTTGTCGCTATACAGTTTTGTGATTGTTGCAACCTGTCCGCAGAGATGTGCCATCGAACGCCGAAACATAGGATTTCCGTGTCCCGGACGGATTGTGCCTTCTTGATCGCAACCGAATTCTGCCCTCATGTCAGCAAACTTCCTGATCCTCACCTTGTCTCCGACCTTGAATTTGTATTCCATTTCCTCTCCTTTCAGTTAGGCTCTCTGATTCTCTTCAACGTCCATCATTCTCGTGATCTGTCCTTCCTAGCCGCCTGTCTGCGGTTCGCTCTCTTCATGCGCTCATATTCATTGGTGAGCGAAATCGGTTCCCTTGGTGTACGCATCTGATAGTTGTAAACCTTGTTCTCGATCTGAAGGATCGCCGAATTAATATCGACAATCGGAGCGAGATTTTTGTGGTATTTACTGAACTTTGTCAGCAAGTAATCATTGTCAACCTCGGGGCAGAAATAGCAGAAGATCACCGCAACGATGTAAAACTCCTTGTTTCCGCTTAGTTCATCAATGAATCCACGGAACTGGTTGGCAAAGTCTAATGCGTTCACAGCTCTGTTGTACTCAACCTCGGAACACTGGAAATTTCCGTTTCTCACGTTTGCCTTCATTGCCCCGGCAAAACCGTTGACTGCGAAATGTATCGCCCTGTTCGTTGCCCAAGGGAACTGCTTCATCAGTTGCTCAAGATAGATGTAGTCGAGCTTCTTGTCTCCGGCGGCGTACGAATGGATGTAGTTCCTCGTGTTCCAGTTTTTGGAAGCAGAGTTCAGATCCTTAACCTCATTAAGTCCAATGCCTTCCTGAACAACGTAGTAGATCGGTAATCCAAGGTTCACACAAGCCGTGTACCTGTTCTGCCCCTCGATGATCCGCATGTTCTCGTCAACCAAAATCGGCTGAATCAACAGGCCGGAAGATCTGATGCTCTTCTCAATTTTGTCCGCATGATCGATGCTTCTGTTGCCCTCAATAAACCTGAACTTGCCGTACTCGTAGGTGGACTCGATCTCGTAAGTGTCCTTGTCGGGAATCTTGATCCCTTCGATTTTTCTCATTTTCTCGTTCTCCTTTTTCCTTTTTAAACCCTGTTAGATTGTGCCTTCGTCCTCTTTTGGTACGCTTTTTGAGGACTCTGAAGGCAAAATAATATCGTCCGACTTGATGCCGGAAAGATAAGCGAGTGCGAATAGCACCACTGGTTTAACCTCTGTTTTGCCTGTCTCCCAAGCATTGACGGACTCACGAGAAACGCCTAGTTTATCGGCTAATTCCTGCTGAGTAACACCGATTGTTACCCTGACCGCCTTTAATGGAATTCTCAAAAAATCACTCCCCCTTTCCTTTAGGATTTCATCAGTAACTGTCTTAGATTATAGTCCACTAAATGCGGACTGTCAACACTAAATGTGGACTTTTTCCAAGAAAGTTTTATAATTGAATTAAAGGAGATGACAGCCATGAGAATAGATGCCAACGAATACGCAAAAGTAATTGCACGAAACCTCAGACGATTAATGTATGAGCGTGACATTTCACAATCAAAGATGTGTGCAGATCTGAACATCCCGAAGCAAACTGTTTCCAGTTGGATGAACGGAAAACGTACACCAAAGATGTCTATGATTGATACTCTTTGCGAATATCTGAATTGCACTCGCTCGGATTTGATGGAGCCGGGAGACGAGAAAACAAGAAGTGCGGTACTGGGAACAAGAATCCCTGTCTTAGGGAAAGTTGCCGCCGGGATCCCGATATCCGCAATTCAAGACATCCTTGATTATGAAGAGATCAGCGACATCATGGGCCGAAGCGGAGAGTACTTTGGACTTCGGATTAAAGGTGATTCTATGAGTCCCCGGATTGCGGAAGGGGATACTGTAATCGTGCGCTGTCAATCGGACGCAGAATCGGGAGACATAGTAATTGCTCAAATCAACGGTGATGCGGCTACTTGTAAGAAGCTCATCAAGCACAAGGAAGGCATTTCGCTCGTGAGCCTTAATCCGTTGTATGAGCCTATGTTCTATTCAAACGAAGACATAGAAAAGATCCCGATAATGATTTTGGGAAAGGTTGTCGAGAACCGTTCTAAGTTCTAAAGGGGTGATAGGATGATAAGAGTTGCACTTTATGCTCGTGTTTCAACGGATATTCAAGCACGAGAAGGCGATAGCGTACAAGCACAGATTGAAGCATTGAATAAATACGCCAAAGAACACGGCCTATATGTTGTAGGAAGTTTTATCGATAACGGCATAAGCGGTTCCAAATTTCAAGAACGTGAAAAACTTCAAGAATTGATTGGCTTAATTAAGGGACAAAAAGTCGATTTGGTCCTAGTGACAAAGCTAGACAGGCTGTTTCGAAGTCTGAAGTGGTACATCAGAACGCAAGAGGTATTTAACGAGAATGGCGTTGATTGGCGAGCAATTTGGGAACCGATGTACGATAGCACAACCCCTCAGGGCAGGTTGATAATCAATCAGATGATGTCGATCAGCCAGTTTGAGGCAGAACACACCGCACAAAGGATCGACAAAGTCTTTGACTACAAGAAATCAAAGCGTGAGGTTTTGTCCGGGAAGGTTCCATATGGTTACAAGATCGTTGACAAACACATGGTTCCTGACGAGGAGAAGGCCAATATCGCTCGGAAGGTGTTTGACCTGTATGTCGAAACCGGGAATATCTGTGAAGTAATCAGGTTAACAGAAGGATTTGGACTGCCAAGATCCCAAAGGGGACTCAAGTGGATGTTGCAGAATCGAAAGTACATTGGAGAAGCCTACGGATACACAGATTACTGCGAGCCGATCATAGATGAGCGGACCTTCTATCTAGTTCAGGATCTTCTTGGCAAGAATGTTACTCGGAATCAGATCCGGGATTATGTATTTACCGGGATGATCGTCTGCAAAGATTGCGGAAAGAAAATGGTCGGAACGACCGATCTGTATAAGAGAACTGGAACAAGATACAAGATCTACAGGTGCTTTCAACACTATCGGACAATCAAGATGTGTCCTAACTCCAAGCAGATCAACGAGCATAAGCTAGAGAAATACCTGCTCCAGTACTTGGAAGAATTTGCGATTGGAAGTGTGGATGTCGGAAAAGACAACGATGCGGTTGACTACAAGAAACTGATCGCCAACGCAGAAAAGAAGATGGGCAAGCTGAAGGACCTGTACTTGAATGACCTCATCAGCCTCGAAGAATACAAAAAGGATGTAGCCGAATACCAAAAGCAGATAAACGACTACACCCACAAAATGTCAGATAATGGAGATGCCGGACGAGACGAGATCAAGAAACTCATCGGCACTAATGTAACTGATTGGTATTGGACCCTAGATGCCAAGGAGCGCAGAATCCTGTGGCGGTCCATCATTAAAGAAATATCGTTTGACCACAATCGGTCAATAGAAGTTTTTTTTCAGGTAGGAATGGTACATATCCGTGCGGATAGTTTCAAAACCTACTGGTAATTTGTTAAACAAACATATGTTCTAAATCTATTATACTCAGAACATTTAGCAGAAGCAATACTTGAAGATTGCCGTCCACGTTTTTTTGCCGACCTCGCCATCAACGACCAAGGAATGCTCCTTTTGGAATTCACGGACTGCGGCATCTGTGAGAGGGCCAAATGAACCGTCCACTTCAAGACCACCAAGAGCGACCTGAAGAGCTTTGACATACCGTCCCTTATTGCCCTTCCTGATCAGCGGCATAGTTGACAGAATAGCGGCGAAGGTAAGAGGACCGACCTCTCCGTCAGCTTCCAATCCATGGGATTTTTGGAATTCTACAACGGCAGATAATGTCTTCCATCCGAAGGATCCGTCATCATCTAGGCCGCCAAGACACAACTGAATGAATCTGACCGCTTTACCAGTGCTTCCCCGGCGAAGGATTCCGTCATTTCTGTTTACAGTCGTAGGCTCTTCTACCGTGACGGTGCCTTTAATGAGGTCGTATCTCGGCATACCATAACCAATGATCCTGCTATCGTTCAGACTGTAGGAACACCTGCGAACCTCATCGCCTTTGTTACCCTCAATGGTATGAATCTTGGAATCAACGTACTCGACCCATCCAGTGTGACCGTCACCACCGAAGAAGATCTGATAACCTCTGCCCGGCTTCGTGGTCCAACGACCTGCCTTCTTGTAGAGGTTAACAGAGAAGTAGGTGTAATCATCGAAATCGCCGCACAGGACTTTACGAGCCATGTCAGCTCCATAACCAAACTTCTTGCACATCTGAAGGACGCACCAATCGCACCATAAATCACACCAAGGTGCATTCCTGTCCATGTTACTTGGCTGAATAGAGTGCATTTCATCGGCATATTTGGTGTAGTTGTTTGGGCCTTCATGGTATCCAACCTCTGACTGGGCAATCTGAAGAAGCACATCAACAGGATCTGCCTTAACCTCTTTCGGTTTAGAGGTTGTCTTGACAGCCGGGATCTTGCCACACACTTTGTTCAGGTCAACATCGCCACTGAATCCATCGCATTGGCCTTTGCCGTATTGATGTAGCCAATAGTAGCCTTTGTAGTCTACCGCTCCTGTGGAGTCAGCTACCCAAGTGCAGTCAATAACGCACTGCGGAAACTTAGACATGTCAAGATGAGATGTGAACCAACTAGCTGATGCATAGATGCCGATATTCATTCCACGAGCATTGAAGTAATCAGTAATGATCTTGAGGAGCCTAGTCCTCTCAGCCTTGCTCAAACTATTAGCTCTGCCCGGTTCCTTGTTTGTACCCCAAACATTTTCAGAGTCGAGCATAGGTGGATAATCCATGTCGATGTCCTTGACTTGATCGTAGAACCACTTGGCTTCTTCCAATGCCTCTGAATCAGTAATAGCCGTAGGAAAGAAATAAGGACCAAAGGGGATACAGTATGCCTGTATCCCCGAAAGATTGTATTTCCACGATTTGTCAAATCTGATCTTCTTGTAGTCCTGAGGAGCCGTCTTCGCAAGAGATCCTCTCAAACCAACTCTGATGTATGCACCCTTGAGCTTTCCTTTTGCCTTTTTCCAGTCAGGCTTGCCCTGAAACTCTGAAACATCAATATAAAGATTGCCCATAGGTCACCCCTTAATCAGTCTATAAAGCTTGTTGATGTGATTCTGCACATTCGAAGGCCAATACCCGGCATTAATCAATGCAGTAATCCTAGCATTGCCGGAACTGTACTTGCCCTCAATAACATCCTCAATGACGTTAACAGATGCATAACCAAGTGTTGCCTTACCCTTATAAGAGCAAGGGTACTGGTAGACATCCTTGTCCTTGTAGATAACAACCTTGCCGCCATAGGCCAAGATATTGATGTCACCGTGGCAGGAGAAATAGGTCATGCCGACCGCCAAGCAGTCTTCTCGACCAGTCATCAGGAAATCAGTCAGCTTGGTATTGTAATCATTGTCCCAACAGTAAAGGCATCCGTTGCTCTTGAGCCATGTTGCTATAGCTCTCACACAGTCATTACCATGGTGACCGATCTTGATAAAAAAAGGCTTGAGTCCATACTTCTTGGCAACCTCAAGTCCTGCGTCACCAGTTGTCAAATACTTGAGATCCGGGAACCAGTAGCACAAGGAACCGTTATTAAGATATGCATCCGAATTGCCAGTGTATTTAACAGAGGTATCACGATACACCTTGATATTTACACTGCCATGCTTAATGGTCGAGCCATTAGTGACATAGGTTACAGGGATTCCTCTAGCTTCTGCCTCAGAAATGATAGCCTTGAGAGTACGCTTGTTACTCTTTACATCCTCACTCACATCATCAATCGTATCGGGGTCCTGACAATACAGACCTTTGGGGTTGAACCACTTGTCCTTAATAATCTGACGGATACCGTAGTAATGATCGTAATGCGGATGCGTGATGTGCAGATATGGACTCTTGATGTTCCTGTTTTTAAGAAACTTAATCAGCCTAGTCGTGCCGATTCCGCAGTAACCGTCAATGACATCGACATACTCAGCCATGACAACTGTACTGTCACCAAAGCGAGGTCCCTTTTTCTCATTGTCGGAACTGGAAAATCCGGGAATGTAAATCCTGATCACTCTGTATCACTCCCCTTCTTGTACTCAGAATTGCTGATGTGAAGGCAAACACCAAGGAAGGTATCAATAGCCATGATTGTAGCCGGGATCTCACCAACATAAGGAAGTCCCCAAATCTTGCCAAGAGTTGCATACAAAACCGAAATCGCCGGAAGGATAGTCAATGCGATCTCTTTGAGAATGTCGTATGTTTTGTTTGAGAATTTCATAAGCACTACCTCTTACAAAAAGTCATGTCCGTCAAGGAGACGGTTGTAAGTTTCTTTGATGTTCTGCGCCGCCATCACTGTTCGACTGTTGCGGAAGGTCGGATGTGACTCACAGAAGCGGTCGTAGTTGTCAATATCCTCAAGTGTCTGATCGAAATATTCCTTTGAGTGCTTAACTCCGTTGTATATTTCATCGTTGAACCGAAGAATATGAGTCCTAGCCAAGACCGCATCTCTCTCGTCCATTGTTTCCTTGAGTTCAGATACCTTGTCTGCCAGTCCGTCAATGGCTTTAACGGTCTTGTCGTTTTTTGTGTGCCACAGACTAAGCTTGTCTACCGCCCACTGGATAAATGCAAGGATGCCACCGCCAAGCAAAATGTTAAGGAAGTCCATTGGCATTGATCTCCATAATAAAAAAGGACACCCGATATGGATGTCCTAGTTAACAGTTACAATTTGATGTTTTTTAACCTAAGTCCAGTTCCCTGAGCCAAGTTAATCAGTGAAGAATCCCTTTCTCATTCCGTCCTCAAAGCGGAGAGCTTTCACGGTCAATCCGCAAATTTCCGTGGGGCAAAAGCTGAATTAAAGTGTGCTTTAGCGAACTTACCAGTATTTGCGATAACGTATTTTCCCACATTTTTTACACTTGCAGATAAATACACCGACTTTAAAGCCCGAAAAGTCATAATATTCAAAACTTGGGGCGTTCTCAACTTTAAAGTATTTGTGGATACATAACAATTTCATTTTACGAACTTCGCCACTTCCTTCTCGTGTCATTTAAAGCAGAAGCGTTTCCAGAAATCCCTTGAAACGTGGTGCAATCAGCTTATGACCATTTTCGTCAGGATGTACTCCGTTACCTTCATCCTTGCTATATGCTAATTCTCTAAAGTCTGCATCCCACGGTCTTAAATTTGAACATCTCCAAAGGTCAAGGAATGGAATTGAACGCCTTTCACAGATTGTTTTAAGCGTTTCTACATAATTATATGCGTTTCCACTTGTCGAAGGTTGTATGCTAACCCACGGAGTGGGAGCAACAATACCAAGATTCACAAGCGGAATAATAGCTTGCAGATTATCAATCGTAGTGTTAATACATCCTGCAATCGTGGTTGTTCCTGTATCATCTACTGTTCCAATTTGTAGTCCTGCACCTAAGTCATTAAATGAACCAAAGATTGTGACGACATCTGCATCTGTTGGACAACTTGAAATACGCTGATAAAACGCTTTGTTGTCTTCAGATGACCTAGCATATCCAGACCCACTTACACCCATGTTAACAACTGTGATTCCCGTCTTTTCTGCTACATAATCATGGTAATTCTTTGTTGCCCTTGAATTATGTTCTGTCAAACTGTCACCAACACATACCCATTTTTTACTTTGCCATTTAAAAGCTGGATTAATAGGTGTAATTGTTGACGGTAAAGCTACAACACAAGTTCCACCAAGCGCACCGCTATTGTCTGCGATACGCATATATTTTGCACTTATAGGAACAGGGATAATTTCGTTATTATAAGTTACTGCGCCTTCTGCACTTGGTACTGTTGCGATACATACGCCATATCTATTGTAAAATGCAACGCAACCTATCATCAAATATGTTTTTCCAGTGTAACTTATTGCACTATATGTAGAACAATCTATTAAGTCAGTCACCTTTGTGCCATTATAGTTAACAAGTTCTCCAGTTCCTATTTTGAGTAATTTATTCTCGTTTGTAAACGACAGACTAATTACATCAAGGTCAGAAAAAGTAAACGAGTTCTTTAAAATGGTAGGAAGTGTTGGGTAACGCAACTGGTAATCATATATGATGCCATTTACAACGCTTTCTTTGTCTTTTGACAATATAAAAACATCAAAATCGGTTGCCTTATCAGATGTATAAAAAACAAGTCTATCTGCTGTCCCTGTAGCGGTTATTTCAAGCGTGTATTCGGCATACGTTGGCGTAGCGTTTATTAACGTATCAACATTGGTGGTTCCGTTTTTTGTGCGAATAGTAACAGAACCTGTTGTGTTTGCGTTTTTAGTTGACACCTTAATTATATCACCCACACCAATATCACACATTATGGTGTATAAAACACTAGCGGCTGTCGTAATTGATTCATCAGCAAGAACCGTTCCACCATATATATCTTCAGATAAATCTCTTAAATCTTCCTTTAACGCAGAGATCTCATCCCCGGTCTTTTTCGCATCCGCAGGTCTGTTTTCCTGTGTCAGAGTGTTATCAACTTGTGGCACAATGTATGTGTCGGGAAGGTTGGGAAACTTGATGGATTTTAAGTTTTTGTTAGCCATATATTAATTACCCCCTGATGCCTTGGTGATGACAATGTCTCCATCACCTGTATCTGTGTAAACGCAACAATCCGAACCATCACGGACGATCACGATGACAAAGGACTTGCTGAAGGAGTAGGTGTTGCCACTCGTATCCTTTGCCGTAATAGCAATCGTGCCTTCTTTGGTAATCTCTGATTCCTCAAACTGGTCACCGACCGAAACGGACATCTCTACCTCAATCTGCCCCCATGTGGATACAGTGCTAGGCCAAAAAGGCAACATAATACTTGCACCCTCATGTTCAGGATCAACAAGAGAAAGATCCAGTCCTGTTCCGTTAAGAGTTGCGTTTCTCAAACGCTGATTGCCTTTATAAGGATAGATTTCAAGGGTCTGTGTCTGTGCCTTTCGGACAATTCCTTCTGCGTCCGCATGGAACACAAACTGGTCAACAGACATCCTGACATCAGAGTATCCTGCCGCACTCTCAGCCGCCGCCTGTGCGTTTTCTGCCGCATTTTTAGCCGCCACCGCATTCTCTTCAGAGGTAGATGCCGCAGTTGCTTTCTCTGTGGCGGTTGTAGCCGCCGTCTGTGCCGTATCCTTGGACTGTTCAGCAGAGGTTGCCGCATTTACCGCAGTTTCAGCCGCAGTTCCAAAGTCAGCCATATATTCTGTGTACTCTTCCTCGGTCATCGTGCCGCCACCTGCTTTGTAGTAGGCATATGCGGTGACATGACCAAGATTCTTTCTAATGTTGTTACTCATGCGATGGCCTCCACATATAGATCACCGTCTTCAATCACGAAATCCACATCCACGTTGGTCGTGCGCTCGTAGATCAGATCCCCATTTTCATCGATGTCAAAAAACATATATCCGGCATTCTGCGCCGCCTGTTCAGCACGATCAGCGGAATTAAGTGCATTGGTTGCCGCTTGGGATGCAGTCTCCGCATCAGCCGCAGTCTGTTCTGCATCAGCAGATGTCTTTTCGACCGCAGTGTTCAATGCAGAAATAGCTTCATCAATTACGGTCTGCTCATAAGGCGTAGGCTCAACTCCATTCGGCAAGTCAGCACGAACCTTCTTGATGATCCTTACTTCGTACTTGGTAACCGCAGAATCCTCTGTGGGATGCAGATATACCCAAGCAAAAATCGGTTCCTTAGATGTCCACACATCGTCAGGTATCCTTACGCCATCCGCATTTCCGATGGACTCAAACGTGGCTCCATGCTGACGGTTAGCGAAGTGGACTTGGTAGGCTTCGGGCAAGTCGATGTCCGTGAATTTGAGATACATTCCCGAATCGAGCCTGTACTCTGAATCCACAAAAGCCATCCGACCACCGTTAAATTTAATCTCGATAATATTTGTAATGCTCATATGTCATCTCACTTATGTGGTCCCAAGAGTTAGGGTGATGTTGCCGTCTCCGTCATCTGTGCAGGTCAACTGTCCGCTATCGATTTGCTGTTGCAGTTTATACAGATTGTACTTTGCAGTGCCGCCAGTCTGTGAATCCAACAACGCAAAGTAACCATCAAGCAGAGTCGTTAACTCAGGCGTTACATCAATTATTCGTTTGTCTGCCATGTCAACTCTCCTTTATGTAAATATGTTTTCATTGCGGAGATACAGACAACACACACGGACAATCACGCCTGTTGCGCTTGTCGTAAGATTACGGACGATGATCTGTGGATGATTGCTTGAATCCCATGTCCACCCACACAGTGCAACCTTGTCGTTACTGCATCTCGCTATAATCTGCCGCCCCCATCCGTCTTTGGTAGGCATCGTTATGTCGGTGAATGTGTGCGTGTATCCGGCACTCGCCCCTACGGTGATGGTTGCTTCGGTTGCCGCCCACTGGTACTGAGGTAATGACTGTAGAATTTTGGTGAGTAGCTTTTTGATGCTCAACATGCTCATACCATCACCTCACTTTCCCACCCAAGAGCAGAAATGGCTGATATTAAAGCCCAGTCCGTCTGTGTACTCAGAAACATCTCCTCGTCTCCATCCCATGTGATACCGTGTGTGGTGGAACGATTACCAAATGCAGATCCGTTGCCGACCAAGCTTGCATATTTACCAGTAGTGTCCTCTTCGTTGTACTGACCCATGACAACTTGGTTCTTGGTACGAGATATAAGACCTTCGCCAAGGATCGTGGAAAACGCACCGTTTCCTGCATCACTGTCTATGCGTGTTCCAAGTGAGAAGGATGGAGCATACGCATTTGCTTTGTACGCTATGTACGCAAGCGAGTATTGATAATATCCATCTGCCTTAGAGGTATCGCTTGTGAGCGACCGAATCCTCAACCGTGTAGGTTGGTCACCAAATTGTAAAAGCGTAGTTTTAAACGTAAGGGTGTTAAGCGTAAATGTTTCTTCAGTATTTAGGCTCTGCGTAATATCCATATCCATTCGGGATATAGTGCTACCAATCTTGAGGGTCAAATGCACATGGATTTTTTCGCCAAGTACGATGTCATCTGCATCGATATCGTAATACTCTGCCACATAGTCATCATTCGGGATGGGATTCCACTCACGCTCATAACTCTTAGTTACTAGGATGTTCTCGGTTTGGTCAGTGCTGTTAATGTCAAACACAGGGATGCCACTGACAACCATATATGTGCGGTTTTTGCCATACTCAGCAACCACATTGCCATCACCATCATTAAAGATGACTTTGTCATCGAGGAACTGGGCAAGTACAACTGAGCCGTTTCTGATATCAACGGAATCTGTATCGATATGGATGTTCCTCTGCGTAGCTACGCCGATTCGGATCGTTCCCGAA
>Ga0247611_10008830_pt1 | contig 12302 bp, 9 predicted proteins | sample 177DNAGHGhighgp2_FD_192422 | JGI IMG/M metagenome (GOLD analysis project Ga0247611, IMG submission 192422) | Sheep rumen microbial communities from Palmerston North, Manawatu-Wanganui, New Zealand - 1770 DNA GHGhigh gp2 | ecosystem: Host-associated > Mammals > Digestive system > Stomach > Rumen ... | reverse complement strand
GGTACGTAGGGATAGGAACGACGCACAGTCATTTTTACTTTTTCGATATCCAGTGTGGTATCGAAAAAGTCCGTATTATCCGCACTCAAACCTGCTCCGAGCTCCATATTCAGGTACTTAATCGCATAGTCGGTAACAAAGGTGTAAAGGCCGATTTTATTGTCAAAATAATGGAACCACAAGCCCTTGCTGACACCTGCTTCCTTTACCATTTCGTCGGTGGAAGCGCGCAAAAATCCGTTCAGTGCGAAAACCTTCATTGCACCGTTAATCATGCGGTCCTGTTTCTCTTTTTTCAGATCAAAAAATTTTTCGTTCATACCTTTATCCCCCATTTTCACGTCTTAAACACGCAAAAATTGACCTTGTCGGTCATAACACATAATAACACCTTGCAGGAATGCTTGCAATTCTTTTTTTCTCTTTTTTTTATTATTTTTCGGACTCCTTTTTTTCATGCCAAAATATGCCGTATTTTCAGAAAAAAACACTATATTTTGTTCTCCGGATGTTCCGACTGAATTTATATAATTTTTTGTTTTTTACTTCCATTTATTTCCAATGTGGAGTAAAATATCTTTTAGCGGTTTATCCGCACTTTGAAAAAACGACACGAATGATTTGGAGGAAGGTTATGAAAACTACAACCAAGCTTATCCTGGCAGGTCTCGGAACCGCCGCTGTATGTGCAGGTGTTTATTATGTTGTAAAGAATAAGGACAAATTCTTAAAGAGCGAAGAAGTCATCAATCCCGACGGAACCGCCGAGAAGCGTACCTATGTAGTTCTTGATGTGGACGGAGCAAAGAAGAAAGCTACCGATACCATTCAGAAGGGTAAGGAAAAGGCTCAGGATACCTGGAAAAAAGTAGAGACCGGCGCAAAGGATACCATCAACAAGGTTACCGGCAAGGGTAAAGAAGAGATGGAATTCGATGCGGAGAACACCGTAGACGGCGAAGAGGTTTTAGAAGCTATTGACGATGTTTCCGAATCCGTTGCGAATGCGGTTGACGGCCTGGTTCCCGCAGAAGCATAATCTTTATAAATGTATTAAAATGATTTGAAAACTCCCCGATAAACCGGGGAGTTTTTTTGTGCGGTTCCGCTTTTCCTTTGCATTTTTCTGTGCTATAATATTTTTTTAGGGTTTCGACCCTCTGGTTTTAAAGATTGAGAGCTGAGGTAAGAATTATGGCAGACAACAATGTAAACGTTAACGAAGAAGAAAAGAAAGAAGTCGTTTCGAGAAATTTTATCGAGATTGAAATCGACAAAGATCTTGCGGAGGGTGTTTATGACACCGTACACACCCGCTTTCCTCCCGAACCGAACGGCTATCTTCATATCGGTCACGCAAAGAGTATTCTTTTGAACTACGGTCTTGCACAAAAATACGGCGGCAAGTTCAATATGCGTTTTGACGATACCAATCCCACCAAGGAAAAAGTGGAATTCGTCAATTCCCAGCTTGAGGATATCAAGTGGCTCGGCGCAGACTGGGAAGACAGACTCTTCTTCGCTTCCGACTATTTTCCTCAGATGTATGAAGCGGCAATAAAATTAATCAAGAAAGGCAAGGCCTATGTTTCCGATCTGACCGCGGACGAAATCCGTGAATACCGCGGAACCTTAACGGAGCCCGGAAAAGAGGATCCTTATGCAAGCAGAAGCATCGAGGAAAACCTTGCACTGTTCGAGGAAATGAAATCCGGTGCCGTGGAAGACGGAGCACGTGTTCTTCGTGCCCGCATCGATATGGCATCCCCGAATATGAATATGCGTGATCCGGTCATCTACCGTGTAGCACATATGACCCATCACAGAACCGGCGATACCTGGTGCATCTATCCGATGTACGATTTTGCACATCCGATTGAAGATGCAATCGAAGGTATCACACATTCCATCTGCACCCTGGAATTCGAGGACCATCGCCCTCTTTATGACTGGGTTGTAAGAGAACTGGAATATCCCCATCCTCCCCGTCAGATCGAGTTTGCCAAATTATATCTGAACAATGTCGTTACCGGAAAACGTTATATTAAAAAGCTGGTGGAAGACGGCATTGCCGACGGCTGGGACGATCCCAGACTGGTTTCCGTATCCGCTCTTCGCCGCCGCGGCTACACGCCCGAATCCATCAAAATGTTCGTGGAACTCTGCGGTGTAAGCAAGGCACAGTCCGTAGCGGACATGGGAATGCTGGAATACTGCATCCGTGAGGATCTGAAATTAAAGAGACCCCGTATGATGGCCGTCCTCGATCCGATTAAACTCGTAATTGATAACTATCCCGAGGGTCAAACCGAAATGCTTCCTGCTGCCAACAACCTCGAAAACGAGGCACTCGGCGAACGCGAAATTCCTTTCGGACGCGAGCTCTGGATTGAACGGGACGACTTTATGGAAGAGCCGATTAAAAAATACTTCCGCCTCTTCCCCGGCAACGAAGTACGTCTGATGAATGCTTATTTTGTCACCTGCACAGGCTGTGAAAAGGATGAAAACGGCAATGTGACCGTTGTACACTGCACCTACGATCCCGAGACCAAATCAGGCTCCGGCTTTAATGCAAGAAAAGTCAAAGGAACCATCCACTGGGTATACGCTCCCACCGCAAAAGAAGTTGAGGTAAGACTGTTTGAAAATATCATTGACGAGGAAAAGGGTGTATACGATAAGGAAACCGGCGAGATTAATTTAAATCCTAACTCCAAAAAGGTCATTACCGCTTATGTGGAGCCCGCACTTGCAGAAGCAAAAGCATACGAAAGCTTCCAGTTTGTAAGAAACGGATTCTTCTGTGTGGACTACAAAGATTCAAAGGAAGGTACTCCGGTATTTAACAGAATCGTTAGTCTGAAGAGCTCGTTTGTTCTTCCGAAAAATTAATCATTCTTTCAAAAAACATACCTAACAAAAGAAAACCCGTCTTTTGACGGGTTTTCATGTTTGTAATATACACTATAAAGTCCAACAAATGTCCACCAAAAAAGGCAGATTATAAATCTGCCTCCAAAATTTCATAAATATCTTCCAAACCCTGTTTTGTTTCCGCGGAAAAAGCAATCAGCCTGCCTTCTTTCGACATTCCAAGCCCTTCTCTGACGATTTTTAACTGTTTCTGAAGCTGGGAACGCTTGATTTTATCGGCCTTCGTCGCAATAACTACCGGCTCGAAACAGGTTGCCACAATCCAGTCATACATCATCTTATCGTTCGCGGAGGGCTCATGACGGATATCCACCAGCAGAAACACATTCTTCAGCTGTTTGGAACGCTTTAAGTAGCGCTCAATCATTTTGCCCCATTTTTCTTTCGTGGACTGTGAAACCTTCGCATAACCGTAGCCCGGCAAATCCACCAGATAGAGGGCATCGTTGATGTTGTAGTAGTTGATGGTCTGCGTCTTTCCCGGCTCGCCGCTGACACGCGCGTATGCCTTTCGGTTCATCACGGCATTGATCAGCGATGACTTGCCGACATTACTCTTCCCCGCGAATGCGAACTCGGGATGGTCGTTCTCCGGAAGCGTGGACGTGATTCCCACCACGGTCTCTAAATTTACACTTTTTATAATCATTATAGTTCCTAAACCTTCCTACCCGCACTTTTTGCCTTCTTCAGGCTGAATGCGTACCATTTCCGAAGCGCGTAGTTTAAAAGCGTCGGTCCTTAGCGAGCAAGCCGCAGGGCGCGGCGAGCTTAGTACCGCTACGCTTTTAATCTAGCGAGAGCGTGCGCGCGGAGGATATCGGTCGCATGAAGCCGTCCTGTCTGCACTTAAGACCCGGTCGCATGAAGCCGTCCTGTCCGCACTTAAGTCCAGCCCACATGAAGGCCGCTACGCAAAGAGGAACGCCTGCTTAATCACGTCCTGCATCTGCTCAACGGGCACAATGCTCAACCCTTCCGTAATCTCCGGCTCGAACTCTTCCACATCCCGCTCATTTCCTTCGGGAATCAGCACCGTCTTCATCCCGGCCTTCTTTGCCGCCAGAAGCTTCTCCTTCAGTCCTCCGATTTCCAGCACTCTGCCCCGGAGAGTAATTTCTCCGGTCATCGCAATATCCCCTTTTACGGGAATTTTCGTCACTGCGGATAAAAGCGCCGTAGCGATTGTAATTCCGGCAGAGGGTCCGTCCTTCGGAACCGCACCTTCGGGAATGTGAATGTGCACATCCATTTCCTTAAATGCATCCGCGGAAACCCTGTATTCTTCGGCAACGCCTCGCACATAGCTGTAAGCTGCCATACAGGATTCCTTCATAACATCTCCGAGCTGGCCGGTAAAATCGATTTCTCCCTTACCGGGCATAATACCGACTTCAACCTCGAGGGTCTCTCCGCCCGCCTGCGTCCACGCAAGCCCGGTTACGATACCCACCTTGGCTTTCCTGTTTTCTTTTTCTTTCCTGTATTTTTTCTTTCCGAGATATTCTTCCAGATTGCGCTCCGTAACGGAAATTCGCTTCTTTTCGTCTTTCAGGATTTCCCTTGCGGCCTTGCGGTCGATTTTTCCGAACATGCGCTCAAGACCGCGAACGCCCGCCTCTTTCGTATATCCCGTAATGATGCTGCGAATGGCCGCATCCGTAATCGTAATCTGTTTCTTCGTCAGTCCGTTTGCCGTAAGCTGTTTTTCCCAGAGATGCTCCTTCGCGATGTGGAATTTCTCGGTCTCCAGATAGGAGTTGAGCTCAATCACTTCCATGCGGTCAAGAAGCGGCGCCGGAATGGTAGCCGTCGAATTGGCCGTTGCCAGAAACAGCACGGGAGACAAATCGATGGGCAGGTCCACATAGTGATCTTTAAAATGAACATTCTGCTCTCCGTCGAGCACCTCTAACAGTGCCGCTGCGGGATCGCCCTTATAATCACTTCCGAGCTTGTCAACCTCGTCGAGTAAAATCAGCGGATTGTTAACCTTGGCATGAAGAAGTGCTTTTACGATTCGTCCGGGCATTGCACCGACATAGGTTCTTCTGTGACCACGGATTTCCGCCTCGTCACGGACACCGCCTAAGCAGACTCTTTCATATTTGCGGTTCATTGCTCTTGCAACGGACTTTGCGATGGATGTTTTTCCGGTTCCGGGAGGTCCTACAAGGCAGAGAATCGGCGTATCGCCGGATTTGTTCAGTGCCCGCACCGCGAGGAATTCCAGTACTCTTTCCTTCACATCCTTCAGTCCGTAATGATCTTCGTCCAAAATCCGCTCCGCATTTTCCAGATCCAGATTGTCTTCCGTGCCCTCCTCCCAGGGAATGGAAAACAGGGTGTCCAGATACTGATATGCTACTGCCGCCTCGGAGCCCGAGTGCTGCAGTTTGTCAAAGCGGGTAATTTCCTTGGAAATGGCTTCTTTGATTTCATCAGATGCGTGAAGTTCGGAAAGCTTACGGCGGAACATCTCGGGATCGGATTCATCGTCCTCTTCGCCCAGTTCGCGGCGAATCGCCTTAATCTGCTCTTTTAAGTAGTATTCTTTTCTCTGTTCCGTTGCCGCTGCCGCAACATCCTTTTCTATTTTCTGGCTGAGTTCCTTACGAACCTTCGCAATACTCAGTTCCTTGTCGAATTCACGGTATAAACATTCAAAGAGACGGTCTTCCCTGTCCTGCAGAAGGAAGGACATACGGCTGACCGGCTGGAAGGGAATTTTCGCCATCAGAATTTTCATGAACGGATAAAGCATCACCGCGTTTCTTGCATAATCCAGAAGATTCTTGGAAATCCCCGGCTGGTAAATCACATATTCCCCGAGGGTTTCGGAAAGCAGACGAATTCTCGCTTCTTCCTCTTCGGGTGAAAAATCCGCTGACTGAACGGGCTTTTCCACAACCTCGCCGACATAAAGTCCCTGTCGTTTCGTGCCAAGATTTAAAAATACCGCTCTTTCGATGCCTTCTAAAAGAATTCTGGTATTGCCTTCGGGAAGTGTTACTTTCTGCTTAATGACCGCAATCACACAGACCGGAAAAACGGACTCCGCTCCGGTGATTTTTTCAACGCCTTCCCGCATCGTTGCAAGGATTACGTTGCCGCCGTTATTCATGATATTAAGTAAGGCCTCCTCCACATCGCTTGTCTTTAAATCGATGTGTCCCACCATTCCGGGAAGGACTACCATTCCCTGCATGGCGATGACGGGAAGCCTTTTCATTTCCGATAAATCGCTCATATTTTTTTCTCTGTTTGGATTCCATCCCGCCCTTTCGGGCAGGATGATTTTTGTTATTTACGCTCTCTTCTGATTCTTAGTACTGTTCTTTGTACTCTTCTGATCGGAGAAACGGATTACCGTGGGTTTCTTAAGTCCCAGTACGGAATCCCTGGTAATGATTACTTTCTGAATGGTTTCATCCGAAGGAATGTCGAACATGACATCCATCATTACCTTCTCCATAATGGAACGAAGTCCTCTGGCACCGGTCTTTCTCTCATATGCTTCCTGTGCGATTTCGCGAACGGCATCGTCTTCGAATTCCAACTCCACGCCGTCCAGATCAAAGAGTTTCTGATACTGTTTTACTAGCGCGTTTTTCGGCTCCTTGATGATGCGGATCAGTGCATCCGTATCAAGGCCTTCCAACGACACGCTGACCGGCACACGACCGATAAATTCGGGAATCAGACCGTATTTGATAAAATCCTGCGGAGCCACTTCTTTTAAGAGTTCTCCGAGTGCCTGATCCGTATTCTTTGCCAGAATGGAATTAAATCCGATGGATTTTTTATTCAGTCTGGCCTCAATGATTTTTTCGAGTCCGTCAAATGCACCGCCACAAATAAACAGAATGTTCGTCGTATCGATTGGAATCAGCTCCTGCTGGGGATGCTTTCTTCCTCCCTGGGGCGGAACCGAAGCGTTGGTACCCTCTATAATCTTCAAAAGGGCCTGCTGCACGCCTTCACCGGAAACGTCACGTGTAATGGACACGTTCTCGCTTTTCTTCGTAATTTTGTCAATTTCGTCGATGTAAACGATACCGTACTGTGCACGCTCCACATCATAATCCGCTGCCTGAATCAGCTTCAGTAAAATATTTTCAACGTCCTCACCCACGTAACCTGCTTCGGTCAGTGTGGTAGCATCCGCGATGGCAAACGGCACATTGATGATTTTTGCCAGGGTCTGTGCAAGGTAGGTCTTACCGGAACCGGTCGGTCCCACCATGATGATATTGCTCTTCTGAAGTTCAACATCATTGTCCTCCACGGACATAACCCTTTTGTAATGATTGTAAACGGCAACGGAAAGAACCTTTTTTGCCTCATTCTGTCCGACTACATACTCATCCAGAAAATCCTTGATTTCACGGGGCTTTAACAAATTAATCTCGTCCGAATCATTGTCCCTGCCGTAAACCTTTCCTCCCGGGCTGTGAATCGAATCACCCACGATTACGGAACACATATCCACGCATTCGTCGCAAATATAAAGTCCGTTGGGACCGGCAATCATTTTATCGACCTGGTCCTGTGTCTTTCCGCAGAAGGAACATCTGATTTTATCACTGTTTTTCTTAGACATTTTTATTATTTTCCTTTACGCACGGCTCTTGATGACGCTGTCGATAATGCCGTATTCTTTTGCTTCTTCGGCAGTTTTCCAGTTGTCACGGTCCGTATCTGCGGCAATCTCCTCATAGGATTTGCCGGTATTTTCCGCTAAAATTCTGTTCAGCTTTTCCTTGGTCTGAAGGATATGCTTTGCGGCAATTTCGATTTCGGTTGCCTGACCCTGTGCTCCGCCGAGAGGCTGATGAATCATGATTTCCGCATTGGGAAGAGCCATTCTCTTTCCCTTTGTTCCGCCTGCCAAAAGGAATGCGCCCATGGAAGCCGCCATTCCGATGCAGATGGTGGATACATCACATTTGATGTACTGCATGGTGTCGTAAATAGCCATTCCGGCCGTTACGGAACCGCCGGGACTGTTGATATATAACTGGATGTCCTTGTCGGGATCCTCTGCTTCCAGAAACAGAAGCTGAGCAACTACAAGGCTTGCCGTAACTTCATTTACTTCTTCTCCGAGGAAAATAATACGGTCCTTTAACAGTCTGGAATAGATATCATAGGAACGCTCTCCGCGGCTGGTCTGTTCAATGACATAAGGCACTAAGCTCATTTCTTTATCTCCTTTATGATTTTCTGCCGGACCTTCCGGTCCGGCTTTCACTTTCAAATTCCGTTTGAATTATTTCTCTACTGCATTTTCCGCAATTACGGTAATGGCCTTCTGGATTGCGATATCTTTCTTGATTTCTTCCTGTCTCTCTTCATCCATCAGCTCTTCTTTAATCTTTTCAAGGGTAATGCCGTAAGGCTCTCCCATCTTGGTTAATTCCGCATCAAGCTCTTCCTCGGATACTTCGATGTTTTCAGCCTTTGCAACCGCTTCGCAGACAAGACGGGTCTTAATGCGCTTTAATGCATTTTCCTTTACCTGCTCCATCATCTTCTCTTCGTTAAGACCGGTATACATGTAGTACTGCTCGATGTTCATACCCTGCATTTGAAGTCTCTGTGAAAAATCGGAAACCAGACCTCTCTGCTCGGTTTCAAGCATTGCATCGGGAATCTCCATCTGAGAGTTTGCGATTACGACTTCTACCGCCGCATCTTCCTTCTTGGTCTTTGCCTCTTCGGTCTTGCTCTCTCTTAAGTGGTCTTCCACACTCTTCTTGTACTCATCGAAGGTCTCATACTCGCTGACTTCGGAAGCGAATTCGTCGTCCAGCTCGGGAAGTTCGTTCATTTCAATCTTTTTAATCTTTACGTTGAATTTGGCAGGCTTTCCTTTCAGATCCTCTGCATGATAGTTCTCAGGGAAAGTAACGTCCACTACAACGTCATCTCCGATATTCTTTCCGATCAGCTGGTCTTCAAAGGTATCGATGAAGCTGTGGGAACCGATGGTAAGAGGGAAATCCTCACCCTTTCCGCCTTCGAAAGCAACATCATCCACAAATCCTTCAAAGTCGATGGTAACGGTGTCGTCCATCTGTACGGCACGGTCTTCCACGGTAATGGTACGAGCGGAGTTCTTGCGCTCTTTCTCAATCTGGGCATCAACCTCTTCGGGAAGAACTTCCACTACGACTTTCTCGATTTCAACACCCTTGTACTGACCTAAGGTTACTTCGGGCTTTAATGCAACTTCTGCGGTAAAGATGAAGGGCTGTCCTTCTTCTGCCTGTTCAACCGCAATCTTGGGAGCGGATACGATTTCTTCCTCGCACTCTTTGAATGCTTTCTCGTAAGCATCAGGAATCAGTTCGTTGGCAGCATCTTCATAGAATACTCCCTTGCCGTACATTTTCTCGACCATGGCACGGGGAACCTTTCCGGCACGGAAACCGGGAACGCTGATTTTTTTCTTATTCTTGTTGTATGCTTTCTCGATTGCCTTTACAAAATCCTCTGCAGGTAACTCGATTGTAAGCTTAGCCATTCCGCCATCCAATTTTTCAACTTTTAAACTCATTTATTTCTTTCTCCTTTCATCCCCTTTTGCGGGGCTTGTGCACATTGTTTATTTAAACTCTTCCGAGTTTCTCACTTAATTATCGTTTTTATCGTTGAGATCTTCGAACATTTCGGGCGGGCCGTAAACTTCGACCTCGGTATTGTTCGCCGGCTCAAACATTTCGGGCGGTCCGTATACAACGGGCTCTTCGTTCTTGTTCGGATCGAATTTGCTCGGTTCGCCGGGATCCACGATGGGTTCGTCATTTAAATACTCGTCCGATTCTTCTTCCGGATCCACCGGTTCATCTTCCCAGAGAGGCGGTCCGTAGACTTCTTCGGGAGAATTGTTCGACGGATCGAAAATCTCCGGAGGTCCGTACACAGCCGGTTCCTCATTGTAGAACGGATCAAAACCGCCGCTTCCGCCTGTTACGTTATATACCGCACTTCCCGCGGAGCAGATAATCAGAAGCGCAATCACGCCGATGCCGACGATTAAAAGCAGAAGTGTCCACCATCCGCTCTTTCCGGCATCCCTCAGTCTTCTGATGGTAAGGGAAATCCAGGGTAAAATCGAAAGCGTCAGATAACCCAGAAGTGCAAATGCCGCCAGACAGAGAAGCAGGCCGAATTCCTCCGTCATGAAGGATGCAACCAGCAGTCCTGCGGCAATCAACATAATCAGAGCGTGAAAAATAAACGGAAACCAGTATTCTTTCTGGGTGGCTTTTCCTTTGTAATCAAAGGTTTTTGCCCACATTTTCCCGATTGCCCCAAAAAATGTAGTCTTTTTCATTTCTTTTCCTTTCCGGTCAGAACGTGGAACCGTAGATTGTGAAAAACTCCGAGGTTGTGATCGTATCATCCTCTGCGGTATGAATGGTTGCCCAGAGTTCCTCGTTTAAATTTCCGGTCCGTTCTCCCAAAAATTCGTTATATTCCTTCTCAAAAGCCTCATTACGCTTTTGATTTAAAATATTCAGTTTGTTCTGATCCGTTTCGTCACGGTCAAGCATATTGTCGCAGCGAATGATGTAATACCCTTCGGAGGTTTCCACGATACCGCTTACTTCATCGGTTGCCAGATTGAAGGCCGCCTCCTCGTAAACCGGATCCGTTTCCCCGCGCCGAAACATAAACTGGCTTTTGGTATCCTCATTGTATTGCGGAACCAGGGTGTCGAATTTCGTTCCCTGAAAAAGGCTGTTTACCACATCCTCCGCCTTCTGATAAGCCTCTGCTCTCTGCGTTTCGTCATATTCCACACGGTTGCCCGAGGAATCAATCGAATACGTCTTAATCAGAATATGCGACACGGTAATCGTTCTTGCCTCGTCATCGCTGATTTCCGGGTTGATATCCTTTACAAGATATCCGTAAACGCGGTTCGCCAACGCATATTCGTGATACATGGTCTCATAATCTTTTTCTTCGAGTCCGAAGAAATCCTTCTCGCTGGGGCTTAAAGTCGCATAATACTGGCTTGCGGCCAGTTTGACCCGCTTTTCGTCATCCTTTGACAGAGTCACCTTCTTCTTTTCCGCAAGAAGATTCATCACCTTCACTCTGGAAATTCTCGCGAGCACGGTTTCCTTCAAACCCTCTTCCAGAGGTTCTCCGTCCTTCGTGTTCATTTCCCAGATCGAATCGCCGTATGCATTTTCATACATATTCTGCATATTAATCAGATATACGAGGTATTCCGATTTCGTGCAGACGGCCTTGTCGATTTTGAAAAGCTCCCCTTCCTCAAATCCGGTAGTGAGAACGATTTTTTTATTGCAGGCCATGCCGGTAAGAAGAAAGCAGGCCAGCAATAAAATCGCCGTTTTTTTCAAATATTGTTTTATTTTCATTCCGTATTGCTTAAACATTCTGCTTATAAAAAGCATTATTTTCGAATACTACTCCAGGGGATATTTGTCGGTTAAGGACTGCACGATTTCCCTTGCATAAGGAATCTTCTCCTCGCCGCCCTTGATGACTGCCGCAATTGCTTCCGCAATCTTATCCATATCCTCTTCGTTCATGCCGCGGCTTGTAACTGCGGGAGTTCCCAGACGGATACCGCTGGTTACAAACGGTGACTGGGGATCGTTGGGGATGGTATTCTTGTTGCAGGTGATATGTGCTTCATCAAGCCACTTTTCTACCTGCTTTCCGGTTAAGTTATACTTCTTCAGATCAACAAGCATCAGGTGATTGTCGGTGCCGCCGGAAACGATGTCGATGTCTCTGGAAAGAAGGCCCTTGCAAAGTGCCTGTGCGTTGTTTACGATGTTCTGCTGGTATACTTTGAAATCATCGCTTAATGCTTCTTCAAAGCATACAGCCTTTGCAGCGATTACATGCATTAAAGGTCCTCCCTGGATGCCCGGGAATACGGCCTTGTTGAAGTTATACTTATCCGCTGCTGCCTGATTGGCCATAATCATACCGCCTCTGGGTCCGCGAAGGGTCTTGTGGGTGGTAGTGGTTACAACGTCTGCATAAGGGAAGGGTGAGGGATGAAGACCTGCCGCAACAAGTCCCGCGATATGAGCGATGTCAACCATCATAACCGCATCCACCTTATCGCAGATTTCACGAATTCTCTTGAAATCAATTGTTCTTGCATATGCGCTGGCGCCGGCGATAATCATCTTCGGCTTGCATTCCAGTGCCAGCTCTTCCATTTTATCGTAATCCAGGAAACCGTCATCATTCACGCCGTAAGGAACAACCTTGAAATATTTGCCGGACATATTGGCCGGTGAGCCGTGAGTCAGATGTCCGCCGTGATCAAGGTTCATACCCATAATGGTATCTCCGGGGTTTAA
>Ga0247611_10008829_pt1 | contig 12302 bp, 14 predicted proteins | sample 177DNAGHGhighgp2_FD_192422 | JGI IMG/M metagenome (GOLD analysis project Ga0247611, IMG submission 192422) | Sheep rumen microbial communities from Palmerston North, Manawatu-Wanganui, New Zealand - 1770 DNA GHGhigh gp2 | ecosystem: Host-associated > Mammals > Digestive system > Stomach > Rumen... | reverse complement strand
CCAGTGTATACCATCATAAGTTATACGAGGGTTTTTATATTTAGAATCAATAGGTATCCTATTTCTTTCTGCTAACTTTATGAAACTTTTCTTAGCTTGCCTCTTTCTATTACTACATTTATAGAGTGATGTTATTCTAACTGCTCTTTCTTTTACTTCTAGCTTTTCTGTATCATTATAAAAGCTATAATCTTGTTTATCTTTCTTACTTTTAAACTTAGGATGATACTTTTTATCATATTCAGTAAGGATTTTACCTATTTTCTTAGCGTGAGCTATCTGTTTCTTACTATAGGGTTTATAACCTTTTTGTTTCCTAAGTTTAAAGTATCTTAGATAAGCACTAACTAAATCTTTTATAGCTTGCTTAGGTACATCATTACTTACATTATTTAACCAAACATATCCTTTTTGCTTTTTAAGTAAAGTAAATTCTTTACGTAAATCACTATCAGAAATGAAGCCTTTTCCATTCTTCAAACTTTCCATTTCCTTTTCTAAAGCCCAATTATAAGCAAATCTTGATACACCTGAGTATTGAAAGAGTCTAGTTTCTTGGAAGTTATTAGGTAATAACATTACTTTTATTGCTCTTAGACTCATTTATTAACTCCTTTATAAATTTAATACTATACTTTTATAAAGTTTTATAGACTTCTTTTAACTGTTAATTTACCTCCCCATTAAATATAATTAGTCTTATGTTACTATATCTATGGTCTTGTTCTCAAGTGTGGTGCCATAGGCTCCCTCTACCTTCTTTAATGTGTTCTCTACTCCCTTTCTTGATACTTTATCAAGTATGGTTGCATCAAAGTGCTGACCTACTACCCAAACTGGATTTACAGCCTTTACAGCATTATAAAATGCCATCTCATAGGCTTGCTCATACTGCTCCAAAGTATAGGTTCCGGGCTGTCTCTCATCTGGGAATAAACTCTGTCTGAACTCCTCAATAAGCTCTTTTCTTCTCTCATTATCTTCGTTCAGACTATTAGAAACACCATTATTCTCAATGTAATTTCTCTTAGTCTCAGCAAACATCCTCTCTCTCCACTCTTCTGAAATGTCGATTATCTGATGTGTTAGCCTTGAATTATTTCTTCTACCCTCTTCATAGTCATTATTAGCACTATGACCGGCAGCACCTGCCTGCATCCTTGCTGACCTTCCCCCAAGCATTTCATAAAATACTTTTTCACCCGGTTGCATAGCTTCTTCGGCCCTGATTATTCTCCTTAATCTTGCACGAGCGGCTTCCTTATAATTATCATCGACTACTCTATGGGTACTGGTCTGCTCTTTATTTTCTTTTCCACTTGCTATCTTTTCAGTCTCTCTAGTGCTATCTTTATTTTGCTCCCCCTCTTTATTAGGGTTAGTCTTGTTAGCCCTTCTTGACTGAATAGCCTGATATTGACGAATTTGCTCTATTCTGTCAATCGACTTCTCAACATCACTCTTTTCTCTTCCGCTCCCAATTGCTTTTACACTGCTCCCTGTGTCTCCATTCTTTCCTGCCATTTTGGATAACCTCCTTGTTAGATTTCTTGTGTTTCTCTCCTTGAAATAATTTTCGGCTGCTCTCACTAAAAAATTATTTACACTCTATTTCAAACTCTCGGACGCTCCATCGTCTTCGAGTTATAATACACCCAAATTATATCTAAATTAAATTTTAACATATTTAGATGCAGTTGTCAAGTATTTATAAGTACAAATAATCAAGGTTTACACATGCCTAAATTATTATCCACATAAGCCTGCTGTATCTGCAAGATAAAGAAATGTGAACAAAACAAAAATGAAACCGACAAAACCAAGTGTCCAGTATATAAAAATCATTGGGCTTACTTCATTTTCACTATCAGCTTGCACTTTTGATGATGGAGTTGTAGCCACAGTTTCTTTATTAATGATTGCTACATTTTCTTGCCTTACTGGTACAGGAGGATTCTCTACTCTTGCAGTTTCTAAAATCTTAGGCTGCTCTATTTCTTCCCCCAAATAAATAGTTACATTGCTATTTACTTCTACTCTGTGTAAATTATCTCTTGTGTTGTCCATAATTTCTGACCTCTACGTGTCCAATTTATATGAGATTTTTATAATAGGTTATAATAATTTATTTTTTGGATAAATTTATTGAACTAAAAATTTTAAAAAGCTGAGTAATGCTTTTACATTGCCCAGCTCTATCGTTAAATAAACTTTCCGTAAGCTTCTATATCCTTAGAAATATAATCTGGTGTGTAACCATGCTTGTTAGCATAATCACTCCTCACCACCTATTATTTCCTTTGTTACTTTAACATCAAACATACCTATAAGACCTCCGATTCTATTTGTAAACAATATTCTAACAAGCTTAATTTCTAAAAGTCAAATATTTTGTCACGATTATTGTCTAGTTTTCGTGACAATTTCCTCTTCTAAATCTTTAAGCAGCCGTTCTTTTGTCATAAAAGCCTCATTTTTTTATATAATTTATTGCTAGTTCCTCAAATGAAGAGTTATAAAAGGTTGAATCATTTGCCTTTATATAAAGTTTTCTAGTTCTGGGTGTTCTTTTTCTGACTTCAAGTGTGGCAATCTTACTACACCTTATACCTGTACCTTCAAATGCCCATTTTTGAAGTGAAATACCTGACGGTAGACTTACAGAATTTAAATATGCATTTTTATAAAATGCCATTTCACCTATTTCTTCTACATTATCTGGTATATAAAGCTCTTCGATGTTGCAACGAGAAAATGCACAATCACCAATATATTTTAATGTGCTTGGTAACTTTAAATTTCTAATCACGCAACATCTAAATGCCTTGAGTTCTATCCTTTCTACCCCTTCTGGTATTATAAGCTCATACACACTATAAGGGTAATCTTCAAAGGCTCCTGCTCCTATTATTTGTATAAAATCAGGTATGATTAACTCCTCAATCATTGATTCATCAACTAAATAATTTATACAGTTAGCTAATTTCCATTTACCATCTTTTGTTTTACTTATCTCAAAACAACCATAAACGAAACTTGTCTCTCCCATTAAGAGTAAGTTATTATAATAGTCCTCTAACTCTTTGAGTTCATCTTTTTCCATTATAATTTGCTCCTTAGATTGCTAGTGGGCATGTATATGAATATACTCGTGTACTAATTCTTTAAAAGGTGAATTGTCAAATGCACAAATCCAATTATTTATATATCTTATACTTCGCCGTTCTTTTAAGAAAAAACGCTGGCGAATCTCAAATCTTAGACTGTCCTTGTCACAATAATCGCCACATAATTCAAAGGTATTAAAGTCAAGAGTAACCCCTGTTGGTAAGCATATATCTTTCAAAGTTCTATTACCATAAAATGCCATTTCTCCTATTATTTTTACATTATTTGGTATATATAATTGCTCTAGGTGACACTCATAAAATGCTTGATTATCTATCTCTTTTAAAGTATATGGAAATTTTACGTCTAAAAGATTACAATTCATAAATGCACGTTTCCCTATTTTTTCTACTCCCTCTGATATAACAATTTTTGGGATATATCCTTTATAATATGTGAAAGCACCCTTTCCTATTATTTGTATGAAAGAGGGTATCTTAATTTCTGTAGCTTTATCATCATGCAAATCACTTAAAAATGTTATTAATACCCATTTACCATCATTTGTTTTTCCTACTCTAAAACAATCATAAACGAAACTTGTCTCTCCCATTAAGAGTAAGTTATTATAATAGTCCTCTAACTCTTTGAGTTCATCTGCACTCATCTATTTCTCCTCTTGATTGCTACAAAATCCCTATAGACACCCGTTTTCTCGTGGTCTCCATCTACCCACATACCACTAAATTCATCTGCATTTAATAGCCTTATCTCATCATAATATGGGTCATATACCATTATTTTATGTTTCTCAGGATTATCTCCTGCTACATAATAGCCTAATAATACAAACCAGTGTGCATAATTGTACATACTTTCAGTCATTATGTAATAGCCCTCAGACATTAAATTAAACAATTGCTTTAAGGTTATACTTTTCACATCACAGCCATATATCACATTTAAAGTACTAGTAAATATGTTCTTGGACTTTATATCTTTTGAATAATGTGGTCCTACCTCGAATTTATATTTCTTTATGATTTCTTCCTCTTCCCCCATTTCCTCCTGTACTCCTGACAATAGTGTCCTTATACATGCTATACTGCAAGTCCAATCCCTTTCCTGCTTGTATAATTTGGGGGGGGTGTGTTACTTATACTCTCAGTTAGAAACTCCTCTTTGTCTTCTAAATAGTATTCTCTTATTCTAGACATTTACTTTTCTAAAATTAGCTCCTTCAATAGATATATTATTACAAAAAATAGGATAAGAGAATTTGTAGGATTGTTTTCCTGATTTCCCTTATCCTTATTTAAGCTTAATATATTATCTGCTAATTTTTCAAAAGATGCAAGCTAAATCTCTGGATTCTTTTGCTTATAGAAAAGCTCTAACTCTTTATTTATCTTAGTATTTCCTTCTGTTGCCCGTCTTAAGATTCCTGCACATCCTTTAGAAGATAAATACAAAACATCTTCATCTTTATTAATAGCACTTACTATATCTTTGAGATTTCCTAAAGTTACTTCATTGGGCTTTTCACTTGTGTTAAAGCTACTTAAATCGCTCGTAGTATTTACAATATTATAGGATTTTACTATCCTCTCTCCTATCCACCTTACTACCGGTACTGCCCAAGAGTTTCCTAAAGCCCTATACCTATTTGTTCTCTTTGCACCCCTTATATTTGTATAATTATCTGAAAATCCCATTAACCTCTCGCACTCTAATGGTGAGAATCTCCTTAATTTTCCATCCTGAACTACAAATAAAGAACCATTATATGCAGCTGCATTTCCATTCCATTTAGTGCCATAAGATGCATATAAACAGTCTGTATACTCCCTAAATACCTGAAAATCATGACCATTTTTACTGAACTTTAAGGGATAACTATACGATTTATCTTCTGTTTTTGATATAGTCTCAAATAATATACTCTTTACTTGCTCTACATTGGTTCCAGCTACTAAATATAGCCTTCTTCTCTGCTGCGGTAACCCAAAATACTTTGCATCAAGTACTCTCCATGCAACCGCCCTTTTGTCTCCTTGTATAAGACCAAAATTCTTCCATCTCTTTCCATCTGGCTCTAATACTTCACTTAATCCTGCTAAACCTGATATTAAACACCCAAAAGCATTAGTTTTATCCGATAATACTCCCTCTACATTCTCCCAAAAGGCTATACTTGGTGGTAAATTAAGAGTTTTTCGTGCCTCATCATTTGCATTTACTATCTCCACAAACTTTAAGGTCAAATTTCCCCTTTCGTCTCCTAGCCCCTCTCTTACACCAGCTAACGAAAATGCTTGACATGGTGTTCCTCCACAGATTATATCACAAGTCTCGACTTCTCCTGCTCTTATTTTATCTGCTATTAAACTCATGTCACCTAAATTTACTGTATTCGGATATTTCTCTTTTAATAAGCTCGCTTGAAATGTTGCTATCTCTGAATACCAATTAAATTTAAAACCTAAAGGCAGCCATGCTACTGAGGCTGCCTCTATTCCAGAGCATACACTTCCTACTGTTAATTGTCTAGACACCCATTCGTCTCCTATTCTAAATTCATTATTGAGGTATTTGACCTCCGCCTCTTTTACCTCTTTTTTTCTTGTACGACATCTAATATCCTCTTAGTTAACAAAATTATAAAAGCTACCTCTATAAATGAAAAGCCTTGCTCATTCTTTGCTTCATGGGTTTCTATAGCATTATCTATGGCTTCACCTAAAAACTTATAAAAACTTCCACCATCTGTATAATACTCCGTATCTGTAGTTGCTACAACTTCTACGGGTTGCTTTTTCTCTGCCCTTGCTATTACAGTTTCCCTAAAACTGGCATAAAGACTAAGTTCTCCTATTTGAATGACAAAAAGTAATACTATTAATCCAATTAATTTTGCTGTTTCTATCTTTTTGTTAGGCTTTTTTAGTGCTATTTTATTGCTTGATGGTCTTGGTTTCGCTTTCTCTACTGGTATCATCGCTATGCCCCTTTGTCTCCTTAATAATATCCAAAGTATGATGCTGACAATGCTTTAGCTGCTAACTCTTTCTCTTCTTTTGTTAACTCTTTACTTGTCTCTACTAACTCTTTATTAGAAGTGGGTAAAGGGTTTTTATTAGCTACAACCACTTCTTTATCATCAGCTTTTTTAGGTACATTCAAATCTACTGCTAATACTTTAGCTGCTAACTCTTTTTCCTCTTCTGTTAAACCACTATTTGTTTCTATTAGCTCTCTATTAGCATTAGCATCTATATCTGTATCTTCTCTTAAAAATTCTTTTACTTCTTTTCTACAACATACTAAATTATAATTAGGCAACTCATCCGGTAATGCCTGCTCCTCTATATACATATATTCTCTAGGTACTGGTATTTTTACCGGATTTTCTATTACGCCTTTTTCAATCAATTCATCATAATGCTGCCTTGTCATGATGATACCATCTATGTAGATACTATCTTCAACACAATTTCTTCTAGGGTGCAAGTCCCCCAATAATCCTGCATATTCCTCAGAATTATAATAATTTATATTATGCTTCCTTGGGCTCTTAGGAGTATTCCTCTTTAAGTCTGCCACATATTGCTGTGCTTCTTTATTATCTTTCTTTAATGAAATATGGGTCTCTGTATGTTTCTTTAAGGAGATTTTATTTGCTTGAGCTACAGTAGGATTGTCATTTTCTGCTGCCCTCTTCTTCTGCTCCTCTTCTGTATGCTTTCTTACTACCTGCATTGAATGTAACTGTGCTAAATTCATTATAATTTTTTTATTAATTACCTTTCTATCCTATTTAATCTTTATTAATTAATAACTGAACCTTTAAAACTCTTCGCTTATCAGATTCTATAACAGTAAAGGTATTACCATCAAAATCTTTTACAGATTCTCCACGCTTAGGTATCTTGCCTATCATTTCTGTTATATAGCCACCTACAGTATGCGATTTATAGTCATCTGGGACTATAAATAGATTTGAACACTTTTTAACGGATACATCCCCTAAAATATTATACCTATTCTCATCTATCTTTTTTATTGGCAATACCTCATCAGCATCATACTCGTCTCTGATTTCTCCTACAAGTTCTTCTACTATATCTTCTACTGTAACAAGACCGGACACTAAACCATATTCATCTATTACTATAGCTACCTGATTACGAGTTCTTTGGAACTCTCTTAAAAGGTCTCCTACATCTTTCTGCTCAATAGTAAAGGTAACTCCCCTCATCAATTTTTTAAGATTAAATCCTTTATTATTAAGCTCTGCACAAATTAAGTCTTTGGCATTAAGTATTCCTACTATGTTATCACGCTTCCCACTATAAACTGGTATACGTGTGAACATTTCCTCACTAAAGACTTTCTTTATATCCTCTAAAGTGGAATCTATACTTACCGCTACAATGTCATTTCTCGGTGTCATAATATCGGCTACTTTAGTATCAGATAGACTAAATACATTATGTATCAACTTTTGTTCGTCTGTTTCTATAGTACCTGCTGCTACACCATCATCAACAATAATAGCTAACTCCTCTGGTGTAATGGCTTCTTCTGTATTATCAATTTTAACACCTAGTAACCTTACAAACCCTTTTGAAATTGCATTTATACAAAAAATAACTGGTGTCAATATAATAGATAATTTATATATGATAGGTGCATATCTTAATGCTAAGGTATTTGCATTAGCTACCGCTATGTTTTTAGGTGATATTTCTCCAAATACAAGTATAAGTATAGTTAATATACCTGTTGCAATACCAGCACCATAGTTACCAAAAATATCTATAGCAATAACAGTTGATAAAGATGATGCTCCTATATTTACTATATTGTTACCTATCAATATGGTAGATAACGTCTTTGCATGAGAATCGTTTAATTTACAAAATGTCTTTGCCCTTTTGTCTCCTTCATCAGCTAATGCACGTAGCTTTATAACATTAGCGGTTGTAAGTGCTGTCTCTGCTGATGAAAAGAAAAATGAACCGAGAAGTAAAATAAACATTCCCAGTATTTGTATTACTAATTTATTCATAATTTATGCATAAGTTAGGTATTTTCTAGCTTCTTTACCAAATGGGGATTCTACAAATGCTAATCCTTTAACCCTTATTCTTAAGGGTGTATTCTCTGTGTCCCCCATTTTCTCCCTCACTTCAAATGATAAGTCTGTTGAAAACATATCTCTCCCACATGCTTCAAATGCTTTAAAGTCTAATAATATTCCTGACGGTAGACTTATTTTTCTTAATTGCTTATTTCCTAAAAAGCCATATCTCCCTATCGTCTCCACATTATCGGGTATAAACAACTCCTTTAGATTACAACAAGCAAATGCGTAGGCATCTATTTTTCTTAATGTGCTGGGTAAACTTACTGCTTCTAAAAAACAACCATTAAATGCCCTCTCCTCTATTATTTCTACTCCTTCTGGTAGCACTATTTTTTCTATATACCTATGTTGATAGCGAGAATAAAAACTATAGGCCCCTATTACCTGTATGAAAAATGGTATTTTGATTCCTTCACTCCTTTTTCTAGGCGGATTTTTCAATAACCACTTTAGTTCTGAATTTTCAGCAACTCTTTTCTTGGTGACTTCAAATCCCTTATATATAAAGCTTGTTTCTCCTAACATTAAAAGATTATTATAATAAGAATTAAGCTCTTTTAGCTCTTCAAGCTGCTCTGGTGACATAATTAATTTCTCCTTAGCTTTAACATGCATTTTCTTGCTTTCTCCCTGAATGCTGAATGAGAAAAGTCATCTGGAGTACAATTAATATATGGCTGCTCTTCTGAGTTTGATGGGTTTTTCCTAACATCAAATCCTAAATAACTCTCAGTATAACTATTTCCACAATGACTAAATACTTCTTCTCCTAGCCTGATTCCTGACGGTAAACTTATTTTTCTTAAGTTATAATTAGTAAAAAAGGCTCTCTTCCCTATCTCCTTTACATTATCTGGTATAAACAACTCATTTAGATTACAATAGGCAAATGCCCAGCCCTCTATCTCCTCTAATGTTTCTGGAAGACTAACTACTCTAAGGTTGCAATCTCTAAAAGCACTCATCTCTATTTTAACAACACCTTCTGGTATTACTAGGGTTCTAAAAAACTTATCATAACCATGAAAAGCATCTTTACCTATTATCTTTATAAAATTTGGTATCTCTATTGTTGGACTGTTATTAAACTTATTATCTATGTGCTTTACTAACAGCCACTCTCCATCTTTTGTTTTAGAGATTTCAAAGTCTTCATAAATAAAGCTTGTCTCACCAAGGGCTAATATGTTATTATAATATGCATCTAACTCTTTTAATTTGCTGCTTTCCATAATAATATTCCTTTTTTTGGATTGGTTTAGTTTATTATACTATAAAATGGCAAATTATGCAAGTTAATTAGGAGTAGGTGAGATTTTGCTTTTCGTCTCCTTGATTTGACTTCTCCAAATCAGCAAAAAGAGGATGGCTTGCGTCACCCTCTCTCTAAATATTATTTTCTTATTTTATGAAAATTCTATCAAGTTCCTTTATTGCTGTAACTTGCTCTGGTGTCTCATAAAGCACCTCATCAACTTGTGACCCAACATGATAGTGCTTGTATTTCTTACTGATAAAGACATTGCCAATCTTATAATAATTACCAGCGTCTTCAACAGTACCAGAAACTTTATAGTTATTTCCAAGTTGGCAACCGATGAAAACAAAGTCATCTACTGTTTCATGCTTTAACCAATCTCTCAAGTTTCCACGACCTGAATCTTTAATTACAAAATATTTGTCCATCTCTTCCAAGTTCTCTGGAAAAGAATCAGACATGAAATTAAATGTTTCCACTAAATCATTGCCTTTTGAAAGAATTTTTAATTCGTCTTTTCTAAAATAGTCCCTTCTTCTAATTGACAAGATTAGACCACCTGAACCAAGAATAAATAAGCAAAGTGATAATTGATACTTTTTAATGGTATTCAACAAATCAGCTAATGGCACTTCTACATTCTTAGCTGCTTCTGAGTCTTTTGCTTTCTCTTTTGCAATCAAATTAGCTACTATTTGTTCTGAGGATAATCCTGTATTTGAAAAATCCTCAGTTTTCAATGTTTCCATAACATCTTGGTAAATCTCTGAGTCTGGTCTTATTACATTTTGATTTACTGCCACTGCTCTCCTTGTAATTGAATAGATTGCAAAACCGAGAGTCAGAAGACCAATTACTACTATAGTAGCTATCATAATGTTTAACATTTCTGCACTTCTATCACCCATATAATCATGCCTCCTCTTTTTCCTCTTTAATCTGAATGTCTAAAATTTCATTATTAGCTAGGTCGATGACTATAGAGCAATACTTATTTGCATATGTATCAATGTCGGAAATTACACCTAAATCTAAAGTACCCAACTGTATCTGATTAATCTTGAATTTTCTGACTTTTCTTATATGCTTTACAGCCGCTGGGTCTTCTTCCTCCATATAATATCTAAAAATGCCATCATATCTTACTATTTCTGGATGTTGTCCCTGAGAGTTTGCCCTCTTGGAAAGATAAATTTTTATATCCTTTTTCTTTTTGTCAGTAAATCCCGCGTATAACTTTTCACCTTTATGATAAACCCAATCAAACGAGTTTTTCTCTTTCCACTCTGTTAAAGCCTCGTGTAATCGTTTAATATCTATGGGTAAAATTCCCGGGATTTCATACTTAACATCAAATGAGTTATAACTTTCCTCAATAATAGGAGTCCTCACTATCTTATCACTAATGCTTGTCCTAAATACAAACAAACTAACGAACAAACAAACAAAAATGACAAAAGCAGAAAGGATGTAAGATAGTAAAGACCCTTCCATTACCAAGTTTAATAACGATAATACTATACACATAGCAGAAAAAATAATTATTCTGATATGCAGGAATCTTAAACTAATCTTATTCATTTTTAAATGCTCCTTAATTATTTTTGTAAAATTATAAATACTACTAAAACTACTCTTGATTATGTTGTCTTAATAAATTGGTGGAGCATGATTATATAGATTCTTAGACTGTTTTTATTATTCTTTGAACTATATCATCGACTTGCCACCTTGTATCACCTCCTTAGGTAAACGGCTATATTTAATTTATAAGCAATAACTTTAAAATAACATATTACTTGAATATTTAAAGTTATGGACTTACTATAATTTAATATTTACTTGGATAACTTTTTTAAATTTTTGGTGAATTTTTGATTTTTTGCCACCCTGTTATGAATTATTCAAAATAATGCAATGGGTTACTCATGAAAAATACTAAATAATAATTATCAGACATGCTGCAGCCTTTCTTTATGTTGTGCATAGATATTCTTTTGCTAACTCTCCAAAAGGGGATTGATAAAAAGCATGATGATGACACTCAATATGGTTAAAATCTGGGGTATTAGGGTTAGTCCTCACCTCGAAATTTATTTCAGATTTACTATAATATCTACCGCAGTACTTAAATGCATCATCATAAAGTATTATACCTGAGGGTAAACTTAATGACTTTAAGGATTCATTATAGCAAAATGCCCCGGCTCCTATCTGCTCTACACTATCTGGGATATATAATTCCCTTAGTTTATTAGTGTAAAAGGCAAGCGTATCTATCTTTTTTAGAGTGCTAGGTAAAACTACCTTAGTTATTGGACAATCCCTAAAGGCTGCCTTTCCTATCTTTTCTACTCCATCAGGTATCTCTACACTTACTATTGGCTTACTATGATAGCAAAAAGAATTAGCCCCTATTACTTGTATAAAATCTGGTATTACTATATTAAGAGGTGTCTTAGTATTTACTATCCTCTTTAATGTCCACTTTCCATTAGGGCTTTCCTCATTGATACCTGTTTTTGTTATTTCAAAATAGTCATAAACAAAGCTTGTTTCTCCCATTAAGAGTAAATTTTTATAATAACCCTCTAATTCTATAAGTTCTTCATCTGTCATTAGTTTTACCATCAAATATATCTTCCTGATATGACTTTACTAACTCTGCTTTCTCTGTGGGTACTTCTCCCCTTCGTCTTCATTCTCTGTATTTTGCTTTGAGTGATATATTTTTGAAATCGCCCACGATATTAAACAAAATGTTATTACAGCAAGACCAATCCTATT
>Ga0247611_10008828_pt1 | contig 12302 bp, 7 predicted proteins | sample 177DNAGHGhighgp2_FD_192422 | JGI IMG/M metagenome (GOLD analysis project Ga0247611, IMG submission 192422) | Sheep rumen microbial communities from Palmerston North, Manawatu-Wanganui, New Zealand - 1770 DNA GHGhigh gp2 | ecosystem: Host-associated > Mammals > Digestive system > Stomach > Rumen ... | reverse complement strand
CCAACCCTGAAATGACTAGATTTATGATGACTCTCGATGATGCGGTTGATTTAGTTCTCTATGCTTTTGAGCATGGTGAACAAGGTGATCTCTTTGTTCAAAAAGCTCCAGCCGCTACAATTGAGACACTTGCAAAAGCAATCATTGAACTAACTGGAAGCAAGACCGGAGTCTCATATATTGGTACCCGTCATGGTGAAAAATTATATGAAACTTTAGTCACTCAAGAAGAAATGATTAAATCTGAGGATTGCGGTAATTTCTTTAGGGTTTGCGCTGATAATCGTGATTTAAACTATGAAAAATATTTCTCAAAAGGTAATAAAAAACTCAATCTTGGAGAATCGTATACTTCTCATAATACCGGTCGACTCGATGTTGAAGGAATGAAGAAGTTACTCAAGAAACTTGAACTCTTTGGCGGACCAGTTCGCCAACATGATTAGGAGGATAAAATAATGCCTTTTAAAAATAACGGAAAACTAAAATTGATGATTGTTGTCGGCACAAGACCCGAAATCATTCGTCTTGCTGCCGTCATTAATAAGACTAGAGAATACTTTGATACTCTTTTAGTGCACACTGGACAAAATTATGATTACACCTTGAACGGCATCTTCTTTAAAGATCTTGGAATCAAAGATCCAGACATTTATTTAGATGCAGTTGGAAAAGATTTAGGTGAAACGATGGGTAACATCATCGCTAAATCATATGATGTCTTTGTGAAAGAACAACCTGATGCTGTTCTAGTTCTAGGTGACACAAATAGTTGCCTATCCGTCATAGGTGCAAAACGTCTTCATATTCCGGTGTTTCATATGGAAGCTGGAAATAGATGCAAAGACGAATGCTTACCAGAAGAAACAAATAGAAGAATTGTCGATATCATTTCTGATGTCAATTTAGCTTATAGCGAACACGCGAGAAGATATCTTGCTGATTGTGGTCTTCCAAAAGAAAGAACCTACGTTACCGGTTCACCAATGGCAGAAGTTTTAAACGAACATCTTAAAGAAATTGAAAAATCTGATATTTTAACAAAGTTAAATCTTCAAAAAGGCAAATACATTTTATTAAGTGCGCATCGCGAAGAAAATATTGATACTGATATGAACTTCAATTCATTATTTAATGCAATTAATAAACTCGCTCAAAAATATGAGATGCCTATCGTATATTCTTGCCACCCAAGAAGCAAAAAGAAACTTGAACAAACTGGCTTCAAATTAGATAAGAGAGTCATCATGCATGAGCCATTAGGTTTCATTGATTACAACAAACTTCAAATGGATGCATACTGCGTCGTTTCTGATTCAGGAACTCTACCAGAAGAATCAAGCTTCTATGCGAGCATCAATAAACCAATTGCTGCTGTTTCTATAAGAACATCTACCGAACGTCCAGAAGCCCTTGACGCCGCTTGCTTTGTTTTAGCGGGTATTGATGAAAAGAGCCTTCTTCAAGCAGTTGAGGTAGCGGTTTTAAATAAGCAAGGTTGTAAACCAGTTGGTGTCTATAAGGACACCAATGTTTCTGATAAGGTTGTAAAGATAATTCAATCCTATACCGGAATAGTTAATAAAATGGTTTGGAGAAAAGAATGAAGATTCTCGTTACAGGATCAAATGGATTTATTGGAAAACACGTCTGCCTTCGTTTAGAAAAAGAAGGTCACGAGGTTTTAAAATTCGACATTAATAACAATGATGAAGATTTAAAAAAATCCGTAAATTGCGCAGATTTTATTGTTCATCTTGCTGGAGTCAATCGTCCTTTAAGCGTCCAAGAGTTTTATGACGGAAACGCGAATTTGACTAAGAAAGTAGTGGATTTAGTTAAGAATAGTGGAAAATCTATTCCCATCATTTTATCTAGTTCGATTCAAGCTGAACTCGATAATGATTATGGCAAATCGAAAAGAATGGCAGAGGATTATCTATTTTCTTCTGGCTTACCTGTTTATGTTTATCGGCTTGCTAATGCCTTTGGGAAGTGGTGTAAACCAAATTACAATTCAGCATGCGCGACTTTCTGTTATAACATTGCTCACGATTTAGAAATTATCATTCGAGACCCAAAATATGTTGTTCATTATAACTATGTTGACGATATAGTTGATGAATTTGTTCGCGTTATCAAAGATAGTAATCACCGTGGTTCGAAGGAAATATTAAAAATTGAACCAGTTCATGATTGCTCTTTGGGCAAACTCGCCGAACTACTTCGTTATTTTAAAAGTGAGATTGAATCTGACAGGCATTTGCCGCTTCTTCATAGTGAATTCGAACTAAAACTATTCAAAACATTTTGTAATTATCTAAGTGATGAAGGCTCTAAGTTTAATTTTGCTTCAGACAATAGGGGCTCCTTTGAAGAATTGTACAAATCAAAGAAATATGGTCAAATAAGTGACAACGTTTCTTATCCTGGCATTACAAAAGGCGGTCACTATCATACTTATAAAAAAGAAATTTTCTATACAGTGATAGGCGAATGTGAAATTATTCAACGCGATATTAAATCTAATAAAATAATTAGGAACAAGGTAAGCGGGAATAAACCTGAACCAATTGAAATAAACGTTGGTTACACTCATCAAATCACCAATATTGGTAAAAATAATTCTCACACTATAATGTGGATCAGCGAAGTTTATAACGAAAACACACCCGACACTTTTCGTGAAGAAGTGATAAAATAATTAAGGAAAGAAGGTATCTTTATGTATTTCTTAACAGCGTTAGGTTGCACAATTATTGCCGGAGTGCTCTGGTTCTTCTTTAGAGATAGAAAAGCTCTTCATCTCGATGTTCTAACAATCACCTATGGTGCTGCTACACTGATGTGGCTCATCGACTGTATCTTCTCAGCAGCAGGAGGAGAACCGTTCTTGTCCTTTGATGATCCAATGGATGGTTGGATTGCTTTGGCAACTGTTTTAGCAGGTGTCTTCTTTTGGCTAGTTGTAAGCTTCGTAATGAACAACTGCAAAAAGGAAGCGAAGTAGATTTTTAGGCTATAAGAAGTAACTCACGATGTGAGTTTTCTTTTTGCTGCTTTAGATTATTCCCAAATCGTTGGAACTCCGCTTACATAATGCCAATAATTTCCCTCACTTAGAGGAGCGCTCTCCGAATAGAAATAGACTTTATTTAGATCAAACCCAGAGTAGTTTAAATCAACATATTGTTGAGCGGTTCCTTCGTAGAATACTGTTTCAAATCCGCAGCTAATGAATGCTCCCGCATCAATGGATGTTACGTTGGTAGAAATAATAATTGTTCTTAGAGAACGACAATAATAAAACGCATAGTATCCTATTGTTGTCACACTATCAGGAATCTCAATTGATTGAAGCGATTCACACTCACGAAATGCGTAATTTGGAATCGATGTAATGTTATTTGACAAACGTATAGATTCCAAATTTTCACAACAGCAGAATGCGTAATTGCCTAGACTTGTTACGCTATCAGGAATGTCAATCGATATTAAAGAAGTGCAGTTATAAAAGGCTTTGGATTCAATGGTTGTTACTCCGTTTGGAATGGTTATCGCTTCAAGTGATGAGCAACCATAAAAAAGTCCACTATTAATTACAGTGATATTTTTAGGAAGTGATATCGTTTCAAGCGAAGTACATCCATAGAAAGCAGAGTAACCAATACTCGTTACACTATCTGGAATCTCAATTGATTTTAAAGAAGTGCAGTTATAAAAGGCTTGCCAGTTAATATGTTCAATTGAATTACCTAAATGCATAGATTCAAGACCACTACAATATGAGAACGCATTGTCATGTATTGACAACAAACTATTTGGCAAATTTATATTTTTAAGAGATGAGCAACCCGAAAATGCTCTTGACCCAATGATTGTGACGGTCTCAGGAATTGAAACTGATTCTAATGAAGAGCATCCATAAAAAGCATTTTCAGGAATCGACGTAACACCATAAGGAATAGTTATTGTTTTGAGGGATGAACACTCATAAAATGAAGAAACTTGAATATCCGTAACATGAGTCAAATCAATTTCTTTCAACTTTTTACATCCATAGAAGGCAGATGTATCGATTGTAGTGACACTATTTGGAATTGAAACTGATTCTAAATTTACGCAACCAAAGAACGCGCTTGCTCCAATGCATGTGACACCATTTGGGATAATTATTGATTTAAGAGAGGTGCATTGTTCGAATGTAGCTCTATTGATTGTAGTTAATTGTGACGATAGAGTAACCTCTTCTAATGCACTACAAAGAATAAATGCGCAATCATATATGTTTGTTACGCTATTTGGAATAGTAACAGATTTCAAAGATTTACATGCGTGAAAGGAATCTCTGCTAATTGTAGTGACTCCATTTGGAATTGACACGCTTTCAATAAAATTGCAGTTATAAAAAGCATTATATCTAATTTCAGTCGTATCACTTGGTATTTCGACATGAACGATTTCTTCCATATTTCGATTTACTAGATGAACATTGTTAGCTCTTCCTTGAACGCCATATTTAGAATTTGATAAATATTCTTTTATTGAGCTAATAACAAAATAGACATCTTTAAAACCACAACTATCAAAAGTTAAATAACCTTCAAAATCTCCAGCGTTGCCTAAGAATGTTAGCGTTTTAATGTTTGAACAACCATATAATGCATATTCACCAAGAGTTGTACATTTCTTACCTAAAGTTAAGCTAGTTAAAGACGTTGGAACTTTAGAAGCGTTATTGGTATAACTTGAAGCACCAAAAATATACCCTAAGAACGTATTGCTAGTTACGCTTCCTCCGACAAATGGAATAGTTAATGATTCAACTTTCGTACAGCCATTCAATGCGCCAGAATTGAGACTAGTGCATTTGTCCGAAATTGTAATAGTGGTTAACGTCGTTGGAAGATTTGATGTAGAAGTACCAAAAAACTGGTAAAGATTGCTTTTTGACGAAACACTGCTTCCAATGTACGGGAGTGTGAGATTCTTCATTGCGGTACAACCAGCAAAAATGGTACTACCGATAGATGTGACGTTATCGGGAATAACAATAGTTTTTAAAGCAGTACAATTCTTGAAAGCACTATCTTCAATTGAGGTGACTGACGAAGGGATAGTTACGGAGGTTAAATGTTTGCAGTCGCTAAAAGCCTCGCTTCCGATTGTTGTTACCGTGCTTGGAACTACAAAGGTTGTCGTTGATTTATTATAGAGACGAATAAGTGTTGATTTGTCTTTATTGTATAAAGCACCATCTTGTGATGCGTACGATTCATTTTGCTCTCTAATAACGATTTCGGTTAGATTAGTACATCCGTCGAAAGCGTTAGACCCTATTGATGAAGCATCATCTGGAATAGTAATTGATGTTAAAGATCTACAATCCTTAAAAGCGTTCTCACCAATTGATTGAACATTATTACCAATAATGATTGACGTTAAATAATAACATTTATAGAAGGCGTATGCTTTTATCGACGTACAAGCATCACCGATAATAACTTCTCTTAAATTGTAATAATCGACGCTTGCATCCCAAGACTTTGCACCATATAGATAAGATAATTGCGTTTTTGTTGTTGGAGTCAAACCAACGAATGGAAGAGTTAAGCTAGTGATATATCTACATCCAACCAATGCCGTGTTGCTAAAAGATTCACATGCATCGCTAATGATAAGTTTTGTTAGAGATTGAGGTAAACTAGATCCATTATAGTGAGGGATATCTGATTCTGAAGGTGTATATGAACTCGTAGAGAAGAAATATCCAATATAAGTTGAGTTTGTGGTACTGGTGCCAATGTAAGGAAGAGTCAATGTTTGTAAAGAGGAACAGTTGGCAAATATGGCCTTTCCAAGTGAAGTGACGCTATCTGGGACAACGAAACTTGTTAAAGAAGTACAATTTTCGAAGGCGTAGGCTCCAATTCTTTCAATATTGTTGCTAAGTTCAATGCTTTCTAAAGCGGTACAACCAGAAAAGCATGATCCGATTATTGAAGTAATGTTCGATGGTAAATCGATTGAAGCGAGCGATGTGCAATTCATAAATCCTCCAATAGATTCTAAACTATCCGGAAGATCAACTATTTTTAAAGATGAACAATTATTGAATGCTTTATTTTCAATAGTTTTGACTCCTTCCGCAATTGAAACCGACTCTATGTGTGAACAATCAGAAAATGCGTTGGACGGGATACTATCAGATCCATTGCCAATAACAACGTTAGTTAAACACTCTGGAATCGTTGTGTTTGAATAACCAAAATATTGGCCTATTTTTTCTCGAATTTTTGGTACAACGAGCGAAGTCAAGGAATTACAATTTTCAAATGCGCAGTCGCCAATATAAGTTACGCTGCTAGGAATCGTTAACTCTTCTAAAGACGAACAACCAGTAAAAGCTTTTCGCTCTATAGATGTGACACTATCTGGAATGTAAATATTTTTGACTGTTTTGAAATTTTGGAAAGCATATGTATCGATAGCAACGACTGGCAATCCTGATTTATAAGTTGAAGGAATAATAATTCCTTCGCGTTCATTTAAATAACATTTTGTAATTTTGTATCCAATATTGTTGTAGATGACCATTTCATAGCCATACGCCAATTCAAAAGTTGCGGTATATGTCTTTTTACTTGTTGCAGGGACTATTTCTTCATCCCAGCCTGCAAATGAATAATAGTTTTCTGCATCCGCACAATATTTATATGGAGTTGCTCCTGAATAAGATGGTTTAACTCCTTCTTTAACTACGTCTCTAGCAAGAATTGTGCCATCTTCGTTTGCCCATAATATTTCATATGCATTGTCATAGATAGCAGTATAAGTAATATCGCCAGTTACTGGCAGAATGCTTTGATCCCATGATTTGAAGAGATATAAAAGTGATGAATCACCTTCGCGTGTTGGTGTCTCGCCTTTATAAGAAGGCTTAACACCGTATTTGTATGATTCAACATCTAATATTGTGCCATCATAATTTTTCCACGTAACAGTATAACTGTTAATTGAATTGCTGAATTGTGCAGTATATGTTTTGTCTGTATAAACTGGTGTTATTGCTGGAGACCAACCAGTAAAAGAGTAAGTGTATTGAGCATCTTTAGGCTTTTTTGGAGTGGCACTGTTATAACTAGGCGTTTGTCCGTAGCCATAAGAATCAACCCTTAAGACTTGTTCATTATAGTTCTTCCATGTGATCGAATACATTCTTTGCGATTCAGTGAATTGAGCAGTATATGTTTGATTTTTTTGAACGGCTGTTATTGCTGGAGACCAACCAGAAAATGAATAAGTTAATTGATTGGTTGAAGCTCTCGTTGGCGTTTCGCCTTTGTACGATGGAGTTTGTCCGCATTCATACGTTTCGGTGTATAAAGTGTCACCATTATAATTTTTCCAAATGATGTCATATGTATTCGTTGTTTGAGAATAACATGCGGTGTATGTTTTATCGCCTTCGGCAGGAGTAACAGTCGGCAACCAACCAGAAAAACTATACGTATACATTGCCGTTTTTGGTCTTCTTGGAGTTGCTCCATTATAGGTTGGTGTTGTTCCATATGGAACATTTGAATCAACTTCTAAAACGGTGGAGTCGTAATTTACCCAGGTAATCTTGTATGATCTAGTGTTTTCCCCGAACTGCGCAACATATGTTTGATCTTTGGTGACTTTGCTAATTTCCGGAGACCAACCAGAAAAAGTATATGAAAATTGATTATCGCTTGGTTTTATTGGCAGGTCTTTTTTATAAGATGGTATTTCACCGGCTTTGTATGTTTCAGTGTCTAAGACCGTTTGATTGTAATTCACCCAGCGAATAACAAATTCGGTAGGGCTATCACTTATATTTGAAGATAATGATGATCCTGAATCATTAGTAGAATCATTACAGCTCGCTAATGATAGAGTTAAAAATGGAATTACAAACAATAAAAATAGTTTTTTCATAATTATAGATAAAAATATTTCCTTATTATTATACTAACACACATATGAGATTAAATTGGTCAAAAACATAAAAAACATGCGTCAATGCATGTCTTTTTATTAATGGCGGAGGATTAGGGATTTGAACCCTAGCGCCCCTTTCGGAACCTACGAGCTTTCCAAGCCCGCCCCTTCAGCCTCTTGGGTAATCCTCCACGCTGTTTAGTATTATACAAGAAATTATTTTAAAGTATAATCATATTTGTATGATTTTGCTTAAGATTACTAGCAAAGACGCAAATCAACGTGTCGATAAATATGTGAAGAAGTATTTGAATGAGGCTCCTTTATCTTTTATTTACAAACTTTTTCGTAAGAAAGATGTGAAGATTAATAAGCACTGGGTCAAAGAAAATTACATTCTTCAAGAAGGTGATGAGTTAAGCATCTATGTTAGTGATCAACAACTTCAAGATTTTAATAAACCAAAAGAAGTTACTAAATCTGATTTAAAACATCCAATTATCTATGAGGATGACAATATTTTAATTGTGAATAAACCACGTGGCTTATTAGTGCATGGGGATGAAAATGAAAAAGTTGTTACTTTATCAAATGAAGTAATTAATTATCTATATTTCAAAGGCGAATACAATCCTAACGATAAAGGCTTTACACCCGCTCCAGCTCATCGATTAGATAGAAACACATCTGGTCTTGTTGTTTTCGCGAAGAATCTTATCTCACTTCAAGAACTAGAAGAACTCTTCAAAAATAAAGACAATATCGAAAAAGAATATCTCGCTTTAGTTAAAGGTAAAATTGATCACAAGATGGAAATAGATGCTCCTCTTTTAAAGGATGAGAATAGCGGGACAGTTCGCATCTCTAAAAACGGCAAAACAGCTTTAACAATTGTCAACAAATTCAAGAATTACGGTGATTTTTCTCTTGTTAAGGTTGTTATTCTCACCGGCAGAACTCATCAAATTCGTGTTCACTTAGCATCGATTGGTCATCCTGTTATCGGTGATTCAAAATACGGTGATTTTAAATTGAATAAAGAATTCAAAGATTTATATGGATTTGAAAATCAATTTTTGCACGCTCATTGTTTGAGTTTTGGAAAACTTAGTGGGCATTTATCTTATCTATCAAATAAAAAATTCACTTGTGAACTACCCGCAAGTGAACAAAAAGTTTTAAATAAACTAAATAATTAAATATTTTCTAAACTTTCTAAAAGAGCCATTTTATTTTTGGCAGTTTTCTTTCTATACGAAATGAAGCTATCTACCTTTTTAGCTCTTTTGTTAGTGAGACCTCTAATCGCAAAGATTAAAAGGTGAATTCCAAAGGCTCCTGTCACTACAGAAGCTGTTATAATCATGAAAATGCCGAGCATGAGAATAAAACTGTTTTGAGTCGATAATGCTATTGCACAGAAAGCGTTTGTAAGTGCATATATCGCTAATATCATATTCGAATAAGCGTTTGAAAAGATTGACGGATTAGCAGATTTTCTAAGTAATCGTAAAGAGAATATTCCGATAGCTAGTTTAATAATGGCCCAAGGCAAGAAGAATCCAAATGCGACAATCAAATTGTATTCTTGTTTGGTGGCAAGCTTTGAAAGAGAACCCGGACCTAGCAGAGCTTGTAGAACCGCATAGGCAAATAAGATTATTGAAACGTATAAAACAATCCAATGTTTTTTCTTAAAGAGCGTTAACTCGTCATCTTTATATTTCTTTTCTAGATATAAATCGAAAAAGAACGTCGGTATCCTTATTAATAGAATTGTTGCAAATAACAAAAACATTCCCATATACAACATGTTTACAAATATCATCGACAATAGAGCTGACAACATAAAGAAGAAGTTAAACACCATCGAGAACCAGAAGGTCAAATGGTATTTTTGAAACATGAGAATAGCGTATCGATAGTTATATCTAAAATCGACTGCCCGTTTTTCTTTAGCGCTTATCAGTAACGAAATACAGAAATAAATTACTGTCATCATCGTAAGGAAAGTGAACACCAAGATAAAGATGAGAGCGGCAAAAAATCCGACAGGGACATCATCGATTGTTTTTATAGTAGTAATGTCTATAAAATGAAAGATTATTTGGACTGTTACATTAATGACAAAACTAACTAAATAAGTAGCGAAATATATTAATCCAACATTATTGATTACTTTGAAATAAAATAAACCAGAATTCTCGTTAGAGAATGAATCATTAATTTTCATGGTTAACAAGGCACGTGAAATTATGCATAAGACCAGCGAGAAGAACACGATGTAAAAACTAGGCTGTGTTGGTGGGAGCACCGCAAAAGCGAAAGCGAAAGACAAAAGCCACATTATTAAAGAAATTGATAAATGAAAAATTGCAAAAAATCTTGCATGATGTTTAACGTTAATTTTGTCCATTGTAAAGGCATAAACAATAAACATGGCGGCATCGAGAAAATAAATTCCGCAGAGAATGTATGTAAAAATCGAGATCGAATTTCCTATATAATCCGCATAAATTTTTGAGCCAATGAAAAGTAGTGTCGACACAGCGACAAGCACTAAGTAAAAGGCGATATCTTTCCTATAAGGAATTTTCATATTTGAAATATTAACAATTTTATCGTTTAAATCCAATATCACAGTCTAAAAAAAGCGATTAAAAATGCTGAATATTTTTCTTTTATTCAATAATAAAGAAAATTATAATATTTCCGTGAGGTGATTTTATGAATAAACTCAAGCTTTTATCTATTATCCCAGCTTTGTGTTTAGCGTCATGCTCCAAAAATTCGTTTATTGGAGTCTATGAATTTAGATTAGGTAAGACCGATGGTGCTCATTTTGGTCTTTCTGTCGAGCTTAAAGAAGATGCTTATCAAAGCGTTGAAGGCATGAAACAAATGCAGATGGTCGCGGATTTAGGTGACGACCTAAATTTTGATGAAGACGATTTTGAAGATAGCGATTCTTTTATCAACGCTAAAACGATCATCAAAGCGTTCTGGGATTTAATTCCTGAGGACGAAAAAGAAAATAACAAGATCACTGTTGATGGTTATTATCAACTTCTTCCTAATGTCGTTAACGAGAAATATGGAACACGTGTCAAAATTGGTTCTGATTTTTTACAGAATCTCGTAAAAACATCCTATCCTGACATCGCTGAAATGATTGATATTTCTAGCATTATCACCCCTGAAAGAATTGAACTTGCCGCTTGCGCATATGTTGATCAAAAACAATTCACCTTACAAATTCCTGTTTCAATGGAAGATTTACAACAACAATTAGCGTGGTATGGAATTTTATTTGATCTAGAAGCTCTCAATGATTTGAATTTCTCAAGAATCATTATTAATTTAGATCAAGATAAACTTCCTAACACTAAACGTGGTGAAGATAGAATCGGTTCGCACCCAATCCAAGATGAATCCAAAGGATTACATGAAGTATCCGACATGAATCAAGTATACGAATTTGATTTTTCTCACACTTATCTATATCAAAAAGACGAACTTGACGTCTATGAACCAGTCGGTAGTTTTATAACTAGATTAAACGAGAAAGGTGAACAAAAATTGTTCTTTGATATGTTTGAAGGCGATATTCCTGCAACTGTTAAAGGAGCAATTAATGTTGGCTCTTCCTTTAAGGAAGTTAAGTTTGGTGCTGGAGAACAATACAAAGAAGTCAATGGGGTTAACTATTCTTATCCAGAAGATGGTGACGCAACTATTACATTTAAAGACGCAGATGAAAATGATGTAGTGGTAACTTTCAAAGAATTTGTTAAGAAACCATTTATATTTAGAGACTTCCACGATGTTAAAGTCGGTTTAACAAAGATTTAGTTATGGCAAAAGATTTTTCTAAAGAAGAAGTAATTATTGATGTTGATCATCTCACTAAGGACTATGGTTATCACCGTGGTGTTTTCGATGTTTCAATTAAAGTGCATAAAGGCGAATGCTATGGATATTTAGGTCCTAACGGAGCGGGTAAATCCACAACGATTCGTCATATTATGGGTTTTAGTAAACCTCAAAAAGGCTCCACTAAAATATTAGGAATAGAAACATTTGGTCATACCGATAAGATACTTGGTAAAGTCGGCTATCTTCCTGGTGAACCTTCCATTCCATCTGGTCTTACAGGCTGGGGCTTCATCAAAATGATGCAGGAGATGAGAGGGGAAGTTAATCAAGAAAGACTCGACTATCTTTTAAAATTATTTAAATTAGATCCTTCACCAAACGTTAAAGAAATGTCACTTGGTGATAAACGTAAACTTGCAGTCGTCACTGCATTTATGAACGACCCTGATGTTTTAATCTTG
>Ga0247611_10008827_pt1 | contig 12305 bp, 10 predicted proteins | sample 177DNAGHGhighgp2_FD_192422 | JGI IMG/M metagenome (GOLD analysis project Ga0247611, IMG submission 192422) | Sheep rumen microbial communities from Palmerston North, Manawatu-Wanganui, New Zealand - 1770 DNA GHGhigh gp2 | ecosystem: Host-associated > Mammals > Digestive system > Stomach > Rumen... | reverse complement strand
AAGCACGTGGGCGTGTTCCCCGAGCAGGCCGCCAACTGGGAGTACATTTTCCGCGAGACGGCGCGGCTGGGACGCATCAACAAGGCCAACGGCCTTCCCGCCCCCAAAGTGCTGAACCTTTTCGCCTACACGGGTGCCGCCTCCCTCGCCGCCAAGGCAGCCGGGGCCGATGTCACCCACCTCGATTCCGTCCGCCAGGTCGTCACCTGGGCCCGCGAGAACATGGAGCGCAGCGGCCTGGACGGCGTCCGCTGGGTGGTGGAGGACGCCCTCAAGTTCGCCAAGCGGGAAGCCAAACGCGGAAACCGCTACCAGGGCATTATCCTGGACCCGCCCGCCTATGGGCACGGCCCCGACGGGGAGAAATGGAAACTGGACGAACTCCTGTTCGACCTCCTTCGGAATGTGGCGCAGATCCTTTCCCCGCGCGACTCTTTCATGGTCCTGAACCTCTACTCCAACGGCTACTCCGCCATGCTGGGTGAAACCACCGTCCGCGAAGCCTTCGGCCTCAAACCCGACCCCGGCTTCCTCCCCGTCCCCGGCCATGACGGGAACTATCTCTCCCTGGAAAGCGGCGAGCTCGCCCTCCGGGACCCCTTCGGGAAAATCCTCCCGCTGAGCATTTTCGTCCGGCTGAAACGATAACCAACGTACAAGGTGTGATTTCATCCAGACTACCTTGCACACCATATCGCACTGAAAGCATAAAAACGTACAAGGTGTGAAGCATAGAATCACACCTTGTACAAATGATTGTCCTGAACGGATTTATTCAACCGCCGCGGTATCCGGTACCGCCGCGGCGTCGCCGCCTTCCGGCTCGAAGCGGCCCGTAGCTACGCGGACCAGAAGTTCCAGGGAATCCAGGACCTGGTCGGAGAGTTCCTGGTCGCCGTACTGCTTGAACACGTCGGCAAGATAGACCAGGCAACGGTGCGTGGTCTCGAAACTGGAGGCGGCGTACTCATAGTATTCCAGGTAGAAGCGCGCCGTGGCCAGCAGGCCGTCCGCGAGTTTCAGGCCCAGTTCCCGCGCCTTTTCGGGCTGCTGGAGGAAGTAGTAGTTCTCCACCATCTGGATGACCATGTAGTCGTTGCCCGAGAAGCCCAGGATGATGCTTTCCAGCGGATAGTTCTCCTCCGGGAAGTTCTGCTGGCACAGGTCCATGATCTCCAGGGCCTTCCCGTCCTCCTCGATGTCGATGAGGGCGTTCGCGACGTTCAGGTACAGCTGGCGCTGGGACAGCACGCCCATGAACGTATAAAGGTTCTGGTAATCAACGAAGTAGTCCTTCCTCCGAAGGGCATCCCACTTGAAGGTGCCGTCCGTCATCTTGCGGTAGAGGTCCAGCGCATCGACCTTGCCGGGATCGGTGGTAGCGATCTTGTTCTTAATAGGGGTGAACCGGTAGGAGAATCCGTCGTACATCAGGTAGTCCTTGATGCCGATGTTCAGGTCGCCGCCCATGTTCAGCAGGTTCAGCGGGCGGTCCCACTCGTAGCCGTCCAGCAGGTCCAGCATGAAGAGTTCCGGCTTGGAGAGGTAGTTCTTGTCCTCGGACATCGTGAGGGTGATGGTCTCGGGGATCTGGTCGGCCATGGACTCGGGAACGATGCCGTACTTGAGGCAGTTCTCCTTGTTCACCGGCATGACGATCTTCCGGGCCATGATGAAGTCCACCTTGCGGCCGGAGGACAGCGGGACCTTCGTATCGGGATCGTCGCTCTTGAACACGTTCATCACGTCCCGGAGCATCACCGGCGATCCGTCGTCGTAGGCGATGAACACGTATTCGTTCGTGCCGTAGAGGTACTTGGACTGCGGAATGGTGATGGGCAACGGCTTGGACTCGTTCGAGGCCCACTTCATCTGGTCGATGTACCAGTCCGTCCCCAGGAGGGAGGTGTTCACCACGCGGACATCGGTCCGGCAGCCCTCGATCTCCTGCGCATACCAGAGCGGGAAGGTGTCGTTGTCGCCGTGGGTGACGAGCATGCCGTCCGGGCCCACGGAATTCAGGTAGTTCTCCGCCATCTCCGTGGAGGTGTAGCGGTTGGAACGGTCGTGGTCGTCCCAGTTCTCCTCCGCCATCAGGGCGGGAACGCCCAGGCACAGCACCGACGTACCTACGGCAATGGCCTTGGAGGCCCTGCCCTTGGAAGCGTCGTTGAGCCACTCATACAGGGCAGCCACGCCGAGGCCGATCCATATCGCGAACATGTAGAACGAACCCGCATAGGCATAGTCCCGCTCGCGCACCTGGTACGGCGGCTGGTTGAGGTACAGGACGATGGCGATGCCCGTCATGAAGAACATCAGGAATACGATCCAGGAGCCACGCTTGTCCCGGTCGAACTGGAACACCAGGCCCAGCAGGCCCAGCAGCAGCGGAAGGAAGAAGTAGTGGTTCTTGCCCTTGTTTTCCGCCAGCGGAGCCGGAGCGTCGCTCTGGTCGCCCAGACGGACGCGGTCGATGAAGCCGATGCCGCTTTCCCAGTTGCCGTAGAACAGTTCGCCCGGAGAAGGGCTGTGGATGTCGTTCTGGCGGCCGACAAAGTTCCACATGAAGTAGCGCCAGTACATCCAGTTGAGCTGGTAGTCGAAGAAGAAGCGGAGATTGGCCCCGAAGGTGGGCTTCCTGTGCGTCGCCCCCTTCACCCGGATGCCTTTTCCGTCCATGTAGGACTCGTAGAATTCGATGTGGGAAGGGCTGGCGCTGGACCACATCCGCGGGAAGAGCATCTTGCCCTCGGGGTAGTAGTCCGCATCGGCCGGGGCGTCCACCTTGACGTATTTCCCGTTCAGGGGCGCCCAGTACTTGCCCGTCTTCAGGTCATAGGGGGCGTCGAAATACTGGCCGTACAGGAGCGGCGTGGAGCCGTACTGCTCGCGGGAGAGATAGCGGACCAGCGTATAGGCGTTGTCCGGCTGGTACTCGTTCGTCGGGGTCTTGACGGAGGAGCGGATAATGACGATGGAAAAGAGCGAAAAGCCGATGACGAGCGTGGTCACGCACAGCATCACGGTGTTCCAGAACACCTTGTCCTTCTTGAGCGTGTAGAACAGCGCCCAGAAGCACAGGACCAGGAGAGCCACCATGAAGAAGAGCGAGCCGCTGTTGTACGGGAGTCCGAAGCCGTTCACGAAGATCCGGTCGAAGAAGGCCGCAAGCTTCGGAAGGTACGGGATGAAGAGGAACACCAGCAGGAACTCGATGACCACGCCGATCAGGAAGATGCCCAGGAGCTGCTTGAAAGGCAGGTCCTTTCCTTCGTTCTTCCGGTAGTAGTACATGAACACGAAAGCCGGAATGGTCAGGAGGTTCAGCAGGTGGATGCCGATGGAAAGGCCCATCAGGAGGGCGATCAGGACGATCCAGCGGTTCGCATGGGGTTCGTCGGCCTGTTCGTACCATTTGCACATGGCCCAGAAGACCAGGGCCGTCACGAGCGAGGACATCGCATAGACCTCGCCCTCCACGGCGGAGAACCAGAACGTGTCGGAGAAGGTGTAGGCCAGGGCGCCCACGGCGCCGGCGCCGAAGATGGCGATCGCCTGGGCGACGCTGTATTCGGATGGCCGGTCGGAACCGGCGGACGTCATTCCCGGCTTGACCGGGAATCTCACCAGCCGCTTGGCGAAGAAGACCGTCGTCAGGTACAGGAAGAAGACGGTGAGGGCCGACAGGATGCCGTTCATCGCATTCACCGTCACGGCCGCCTTCTCAGGCGGGACGGGAATGGTGAAGATGCGGGCGAACAGCTGGAACACCGGGTTTCCCGGCGGATGTCCCACTTCCAGCTTGTAGGAGGAGGCGATGAATTCCCCGCAGTCCCAGAAGGAGGCGGTGGGCTCTATCGTGGAGAGATACGTCACGGCCGCAATGACGAAAACGACGGCGGCGACGATCCGGTTCCACAGGTTGAATCTGGTCTTGTCCATGTACTTCTTTTCGCTATATTTTGCAAAGATACGAATAATTCTCGTTATATTTGTGCCCACGTAAACCAGACCGCGAACCTATGAATCCAGTTGAAATCGTCCCTGTGGAAGGACGGCGCATGCTCAAGCAGTTTATCCGTTTCCCTTTTGATCTGTTCAGGAACTGCCCCCAATGGGTCCCCGCCTTCGAAGACGATGAGATGAAATCCCTTTCCGACGAAAACCCTTCCCTCGCCTTCTGTGAACGCGAGCTGTATCTTGCCCGCCGGGACGGAAAGGTCGTGGGGCGCGTCGCCGCCATCATCAACCACAAGGCCAATGACAAGTGGGGCGAGGAGACCGTCCGCTTCGGCTGGATCGACTTCATCGAGGATTTCGACGTGGCGAAGGCCCTCATCGGCGCGGTCATCGCGTGGGGCCGGACCAAGGGCGCGAAGAAGGTGAAAGGCCCGCTGGGCTTCACCGACATGGACCGGGAAGGCCTCCTGGTGGAAGGTTTCGAACACGACTCCCCCTTTACGGTCATCTACAATTTCCCCTATTACGGGGAATACCTGGAGCGCATGGGCTTCCGCAAGGACGTGGACTGGACGCAGCGGTACATCGACCTGCCCGACACCCTTCCGCCCATGTTCCAGTACGCGGACCTCGTGGAGAAGCGCTACGGCCTGCACATCTGGCGGGGCAGGAACCTCCGAGAGATGGCCCGGCGCGGGCGGGAGATGTTCCATGTCCTGAACGATGCCTTCGCTCCCCTCTACGAGTATTCCAAACTTACCGAGGAACAGATCGACGGGTACGTCAAGCAGTACGTCCCTATCATGAACAAGGACCTCGTGGCCTTCTGCGTGAACGAGGAGGACAAGCTCGTGGGCTTCACCGTCACGATGCCGTCCATCTCCCGCGCCGTCCGGAAGGCGAAAGGCCGCCTCTTCCCCTTCGGTTTCATCCCCATCCTCCGCTCCCTCCGGCACAACGACACGATCGAGGCGCTCCTCATCGGCGTTCTCCCGGAGTACCAGGGAAAGGGCGCGAACGTCCTCATGTTCAAGTACATCCATGAAAATTGCATCCGCTTGGGAATCAAACGGATGCTTCTGAATCCGCAGCTCGAGGAAAACTACAAGGTCCAGTCCCTGTTCGGGGAATACGACCCGAAGCCGTTCCAGCGGCGCCGCTCTTACGTGATGGATTTATAGAGATTCCTTCGTCGGCCTCCGGCCTCCTCGGAATGACAAGGTGCAGGCCTCCTCGGAATGACCAGGTGTCATTCCGAGCGAAGCGAAGGAATCTACTGGCCTAAAGCCTTTAAGACATTGTCACAGACGTCACCCACGGTGACGGGCATGGGCTCGCCGTCGGGGAAACGCATCTTGAACTTCTCCTCCACCGCGAGGGAGAGGAGCATCATCGTGAGGGAGTCGATGCCGAGCCCGCGGACGAGCTCGGTATCGAAATCCACCTCCGTCAGGTCCGTATGCGGACGCAGGACCGTGAGGACTTCCTTCAGTCCCGCAAAGACTTCCTCCCGGGTCATACGCGGGCGACTTTCATGCTGCCGGTGCGCTTGAAATCCTCCGTACGCACGGTCACTTTCAGGATCCGGTGGGTGGAAGGCAGGGTGTCATTGACCTTCTTCACGAGATTGTCCATGTAGGCGGTCACCTCTTCCCAGGGCTTGCCTTCGAAGGCCGGCATGAACGGGAGGATTTCCACGGCGATGACCGGGGTCCCGTTCAGCGTATCCTCCTTCACCATGGCGTCGCGGACGCAGGGATCGGCATAGAAGGGCTCTTCCAGGCTCTCGGGGCTCACATTCTCGCCGTTGGAGAGGATGATGAGGTTCTTGATGCGGCCGGTGATATAGAGGAAACCGTCCTCGTCGATGCGCATGAGGTCGCCGGTGCGGAACCAGCCGTCCTCGGTGAAGGCCTCGGCGGTCTTTTCAGGATCCTTGTAGTAGCCGGAGAACACGTTGTCGCCCTTGATCTGCAGTTCACCGTCCACGATCCTCACTTCCTGGCCGGGATAGACCTTGCCGATGGAGGTGGGATGGGTGATGGCGTCGGCATTGGCGGAGGTCAGGTTCGCCGTCTCGGTGAGACCGTAGCCGAAGCAGAACTCGACACCGAGTTTCGTGAAAATGTCCACCAGGCGCGGCGGAACGTTCGCGGCACCGGCAATGATCATGCGGAGACTGCCGCCCAGGAACTGCGGGCCGTACATCTTGCACAGGCCGGCAAGGATGTCGCAGATGCCCGGGACAATGACCAGGAGGGTGGGCTTGATCACCGGGAGTTTGCCGATGGTGGCCTTCATATCCTCGCAGGTGAAGATGAGGTTGCCGGTATAGAAGCAGCCCATCATGCCGGCGATGAGGCCGAACACGTGACTCAGCGGGAGCAGGGCGATATAGCGGTGTACGCCGATGACCTTGCCCGGCTTGAAAATGGCGTTGTAGGAGCCGCGCATGAGGGCGCGGTGGCTCAGGACGGCGCCCTTCGGGGTGCCGGTAGTACCGCCGGTGAAGAAGATGGCGGCGGGCTGCTCCTTGTCCACGACGGTGACGGGGGCTTGCTCATCGGCAATGCCGGACGCCGGCAGGACCTTCACGCCCTGGAGCTTCGCGGTGAGGGGCATGAACTCCTCGCGGACGAAGATGGCGGCAATGTCGAACTTCATGCAGGAACCGATGACGGCCATTTCCGGGAGGGAGGCCGGGAAGTTCATCGCGACGTAACCGGCGCTGGTCACGGCGAGGAACAGTTCGATGGCATCCTGGCTGTTGCGGTCGAAGATGGCAATATGGGCCCCTTTCGGAAGACCGAGGCCCTCGATGAAGGCGCGGCGGCGGGCGACGCGCTCCCCTAATTCCTTGTACGTAATGGTGTGGGCGAGGTCGGAAAGGGCCGGCATGTCGGCAAATTCCTTCTCCATCCAAGCGACGAATTCTCCAACGGTCGGGAAATACGGCAGACGCTCGAACTCCTCCCGGGGGAGCATGTCATGGAAATAATTGGACATTCTTTGAACAGGTTTTGGTTTAATGGACGCAAAGGTAACAAATAATCGCCGAAAGGGCAAATCACCGCACCCCGACGAACATCCGGCAAAGGCCCAGGGTGAAGGTCCGGCAGCGGACGCTGCGGAAACCGGCGGATTCCATCAGGGCGCAGAAGTCTTTCGGCGCGGGGAAATGATGGACTGAGGCGGGCAGGTACCGGTACGCCGCCTTGTCGCCGGAGATGGCGCCGCCCACCCAGGGCAGGATGTGCAGGAAATACAGGTCATAAAACCAACGGATGACCTTGTTCTGCGGGACGGACAGCTCCAGGATGACGGCCTTTCCGCCGGGTCTCAGGACGCGCCGGAATTCCGCCAGGCCTCTCTCCTTGTGCTCGAAATTGCGGATCCCGAAAGCGCAGGTGACACGGTCAAAGGTCCCGTCTTCATACGGAAGCGCTTCACCGTCGGCCACTTGCAGGTCGATGCGGTCCCCCACTCCGGCCTTTTCAGCCTTCTCCATGACGAGGGCCATCATGCCTTCGGAAATGTCGGCCCCGGTGACTTTCGTCCCTTCCGCGGCTGACCGGGCAATCGAGATGGTGGAATCCCCGGTTCCGCAGGCGACGTCCAGGATCCGCTGCGGCGTGCCGTCCACGATCTCCTTCAGCGCATGGCGGCGCCAGAGCTTGTCCACGTTCAGGGACATGATATGGTTGAGCTTGTCGTAAGTCGGTGCGATGTTGTCGAACATCTGCTGCACCTTTTCTTTCTTAGGCATTACGGCACTGGATCATAGCCGCTTCCACCCCAGGGGTGGCAGCGGAGGATGCGGCGGACGGAAAGGTACAGGCCCTTGAAGGGGCCGTGCTTGCGGAAGGCCTCAAGGGCGTACTGCGAGCAGGTGGGGGTGAACCGGCAGGCCGGCGGGGTGAACGGGCTCACGCATACCTGATAGAACTTGATCAGGAACACGAACGGGAAAATGAGTACCTGTTTGAGCCAATTTGGCATGGTCAGTCGTTCTTGGCGGCGACCGCCGTGAGGACGGCGGTCATCGCAGCGTAAATATCGGCGGAAGGAAGGACCTCGCGGGGCAGGTACACGAACATGATGTCGATCCCGGCGGGAAGGAGTTCCTTCTGGAGACGGTAGGATTCCCGGATGCGGCGTTTCAGGAGGTTGCGCTTGACGGCACGCTTGAAACTGCGCTTGGGAACGGAAACCAGGATGCGCGCGGGCGCATCGGCCTCAGAGCCTTCCCGGTGCAGGAAACGGTAGCGGAGGCAGCCCGCCACACCGCCCTTTCCACGTTCCATGAGCGCTGCGACGGGCTTTTTCCCGCACAGGCGCTCGGACTTGGGAAGGGTGGCCGGGGCCACGGTTACTGCTGCTTTTCGAGATAGGCCTCGATGGCGCGGGCCACGGAGGGAATCTCGGGCGTGGGTGCCTTGACTTCGATGGAGAGACCGGCCTCCTCCATTGCCTTGACGATGGAACGGCCGTAGGAAACGAACTTGATGTCGCCCTGGGTGAACTCGGGGAAGTTCTCCTTCAGGGACTTGACATCGGCCGGGTTGTAGAGCACGATCATGTCGTAGGCATGAAGGTCCACGCCGGAGAGGTCCTGCGGGACGCTCTTGACGAACACGGCGGTCGTATAGTCGAGTTTCTGGGCATCGAACAGGCCGGTGAGGGCATCGCTGTTGGAACTGTCCGACGTGGTGATCAGGAACTTCTCGCCCTTGTGCTTGGCGGTCACCAGCGCGATGACGCTGTCCGGGGTGCCCGTACCATAGAAAATCTTGCGTTTGCGGTACACGATGTGCTTCTGCAAGTACATTGCCACAAGCTCGGTCGTGCAGAAATACTTCATCGTCTCGGGAATCTTGCAGCGCAGTTCCTCGGCGAGCGAGAAGAAAGCATCGATGGCATGGCGGGAGGAGAATACGATGGCCGTATAGTCAAGGATGTTGATCCGCTGGGCGCGGAACTCCCTGGAGGTCAAGGGTTCGATGAGAAAGAACGGGCGGAATTCGAATTCCACGCCGAACTTCTCCGACACGGCCTGATAGGGGGTCAGGATACGCGGGGCGTTCTGGGAAACCAGGATTTTCTTTACACTCATACTGTTGCTACTACTAACCTGCCGGAATCACCGCCGAACCGACCAGAAGGGCGGCCGGGAGCAATTCGAGCCCGCAAAGGTACAAAAAAGTTGTCAATGGTTTGCAAGAAGTTGACAAAATTTGTGCTCTCCGGAGCAGATACATCAGGTAAGTCAGCCCGGTTTCAACGAGCAGGAACCGCTTGATCATCAGGTCGTCAGAGCCTATGACATAGTGGACTCCCACCGTCAGGAGGGCCAGCATCATCAGCAGGATCAGGTAGGTATGCCCCACCCGGTAGGCCATCTGGTAATCGTCATACCTGCGGCGCGGCATCATCCAGCGGTACAGCAGATACCGGAGCAGGAGAAAGCCCAGGATGGCCACGGCCACGGCCAGGAGCCGGAAGTCGGGATCCAGGTCCCGGATGAAGACCGGATCGTAGAGCCGGTACCGATACGCCAGCACAATGGCCGGAAGCAGGCAGACGGCGGCGACGAGATTCCGGTCGCGGCTCACCTTGACACTGTTTTCCAGCGCCGCGCTGCCCCGGGCACGGCTGATGCTGTCCCGCAGATAAGGCAGCACGTTCAGGAAGCCGCGGATCGTCAGGAGAAACAGCAGGACCGTCGCAACGACCAGGATGGTCACGCTGAGCGGAACCGTCTCCACCGGAGCGGCAGCCTCCGGCGGCGTCGTGGGCAGCAGCAGCTCCCCGGATCGGAACAGGTCTTCCTGCAGCATCAGTTCCCCCGTTTGGCGTTATACCCCAGTTCCTTCAGGAGGGCCGTCACCTTGTCCCGGAAATCGCCCTGGATGGTAATCTCGCCGTCCTTGGCCGTTCCTCCGACGCCGCAGCGGGTCTTGAGGACCTTCCCGAGTTCTTTCAGGTCGTCGGCCGATCCCACGAATCCGGTCACGAGCGTCACCTGTTTCCCGCCCCGGTTGCGACGGTCGATGGAGACGATAAGCCGCTGTTTCGCGGGAGGAAGCATCTGTGCCTCCTCTTCTCCGGCCGTCTCGTACTGGAAGTCGGGATTCGTGGAATAGACCACGCCGAGACGGGATTTCCAGTCATTGTCCCTGCCCATGCCGTTAACGGTTACGCCCCGAAGCATCCACCATGCCCTTGAGGTGGGCATTCAGCGCTTCGTTGCCGATGAGGGATTCCAGGTGCAGTGCATCCGGTAGCGCCAGTAGTAGCGCGGGATGGCGGGCACATTGATGCGCTCGTCCTTCGGGTCGCCCGGATACCGGACGTCCCCGTCGGTGGCAAGCCAGTCCTGCAGCGGCAGGATGGCGAGCATCGCCGGTGACTTGAGGTGCGCGCCCAGGATCAGGTCCGCCACCCAGGGCTCGCAGAACTGCGGCGCCTCACCGGCGCAGTGGAGCATCGCGTTGAAGAATTCCTGCGTCAGCTGCCGGTCTTCCTCCCACCAGGCGCGCAGGGTGGCCGTATCGTGGGTACCGGTCGCGCAGACACAGGCATACGGATAACGGGCCGGATCGGCAAAGGTGTCGCGCGGGTCCTTGGGCATCCGCTGGATTTCCAGGGACAGGATATCCAGCGCATGCATCGTCTCCGGCACGCTGTCCGGAATCATGCCCAGGTCCTCCCCGCAGCAAAGCATGCCGGTGCTCCGCACGAGGGCAGGCAGCTTCTTCAGGGCCGACTGCTTCCAGAACTCGTTATGCCGACGGTAGAAGAAATCGTTGTACAGGGCATTGTAACGGTCTTTGAGCCAGTCCGGAAGCTGCGCATAGACCTGGGTGCCCTGCGCGGAGATACGCGGATGCCACATGTCCTTCCGGCGCGGATCCTCCACGAAGAGGACGTCCGCATCCCCGGTGTTCTCCGGATTGAAGCCCTGGTTCCTGAGGTCTTCGCCGCTGTACGGGAGGGCCGGATTGAAGTGGCCCATCAGGCCGGACTTGTACGGCACCGGAATCTCCCAGATGCGGAAGAACCCGAGGATATGGTCGATGCGGAAGGCATCGAAATATTCCGCCATCTTGCGCATGCGGGCCTTCCACCACCCGTAGCCGTCCTCCGCCATCTTCTCCCAGTTGTAGGTCGGGAAACCCCAGTTCTGGCCGTCCACGGCGAAGGCATCCGGCGGGGCGCCCGCCTGGCTGTCCATATGGAACAGGTCCGGATGCTGCCAGGCGTCCACGCTCACGCGGGACACGCCGATGGGCAGGTCGCCCTTGAGCGCCACCCCGTGCACATGGGCATACGCCACCGCATCCTTGAGCTGCTTGTCCAGCAGATACTGCAGGTAGCAGTAGAAGTCCACTTCGGCGGCATTCTCCCGGGCGAAGGCAAGGGCCTTCCGCCGGTCATAACCGCTCCATTCGCCCCACGTGGAAAAATCCGGCGAGCCGTGGCGGTCCCGGAGGACGCTGAACACGGCATACGGGAGGAGCCACTCCTCGTTGGCGTCCATGAACGCCTTATACTCGGCGGAAGCGGCGGCCTGCTGCCCCTTGGCGCTCTTGAAGAGTTTCCGCAGGAGCGTGAGTTTGGCCTGCGTGACGGCCTCGTAATCCACGGCCGGCAGGGCCTCCAGTTCTTCCTTCCGGGCCTTGTAAGCCGCATCCTTGCGCACGCCGGCATCCGGCAGATGGATGTACATCGGATGCAGCGCGAACGAACTCACGGCGTTGTAGGGATAGGAATCCTGCCAGGTGTGGGTCATCGTCGTATCGTTGATCGGGAGGATCTGGACGATGCTCTGCCCGGCCTTCACGGCCCAGTCCACCAGTTTCCGGATATCGTGGAATTCGCCCACGCCGAAACTGTCCTCCGTCCGGAGGGAGAACACGGGAACGGCGACGCCGGCTCCGCGCCAGGGACGCACGAGGAATTTCGGGTCGACGTCGGCGACGGTCACATGGCTGCCTTCCGCGGGCACTTCCCCGAAGAAATGGTTCGGACCTTCCTCCCAGGCGACGGGCTCCAGGGTCTTCGTGTCCACGATGACGAACTTGTACTCAAACACATCCGCCACTTCCAGGGTCGTCTCCCAATACGGGAAGCGGCCGTCGTCCAGCAGGTGGAATACCTGCCAGTCACCCAGGGCTTTCCCACTGCCCGCGAGGGCGACGGATTCACCGGTGCGCACCTCGGGCACGGCGACGCGGAAGGACACGTTCCCCTTCCCCACGGCCGTGGGACGCGGATTCCGGAAGGAGGCGCCGTCCGGGCGGCGGAAGATGACATCGCTGAAGGCCGATGAATAGAAGGCC
>Ga0247611_10008826_pt1 | contig 12306 bp, 14 predicted proteins | sample 177DNAGHGhighgp2_FD_192422 | JGI IMG/M metagenome (GOLD analysis project Ga0247611, IMG submission 192422) | Sheep rumen microbial communities from Palmerston North, Manawatu-Wanganui, New Zealand - 1770 DNA GHGhigh gp2 | ecosystem: Host-associated > Mammals > Digestive system > Stomach > Rumen... | reverse complement strand
TATGGAAGAGTTTGACCAAGCTAAAGAGGACGAAAAAACTCGCAATCTCAAGAAGACAAATAAATATGTGGCTGGGGATATTGTTGAAACACTACGTGAAAAGTATTTATACTTAGGTGAACTCTATAAATGGGGAGATAAATTCTTCCCTAAAAGTGATAGAGGTTGGCACTCATCCATGGACGAAGTTATTGGTATATATGATAAGCCAAAGAAGGTTCACGGATTTGTCTGTATCTATGGTGATGAACTTACTGCTGATACATCAGGTATTCACATTGAAGCCAATAAGAATCCTAGATTAGTTACAGGTCACAATGATAAATATTTAAAGAAGTATTTAAAAGTAATAGCAGACTATATGAATGAGTATAATAAGCTAGAGACTAAAACGGCTGGTTGGTTTAGAGGATTCACTAATAATACATTAATTAGAATAAACGATATAGATTCACCAGAACGTATTAGACAAGATGTTCTAGATGTACTTGCTTATTCCGGTTATTCTTTAAAGCCAAAGGTTGAATTAGTTAGGGACATAGTGGACACACATTATGAAGATTCTGACTATTACGATAATGTTAGCTATTTCTCAAATTATAAAGGTTATTACAAGAAAAATGATAAGTAAAAGATATAGTATTAGAGTATTTAGACCTTCCCAAGTCGATATTGTTGAGGAAGAAGATAATCTTGATAAAGCTAAAGCAGTTGCATTAGAATATTGTAGACAGGGTTTTTATACAGTTATTAGTGAGACTCTTTATGAGTATGACCCAGCTAGATGCACAGATGAATAATTTAATAAATTAAAGGAGTACTACAAAATATGATTACAGTTATTAAACACGGAAAAGAAACATTTAAAGCAGTGTGCCCAATTTGTGGCTGCGAATTTACTTATCAAGCAGAAGATTTAAAAGAAGACTGCTTCCATAATCACTATGTGGAATGTCCAGACTGTAAGCAGGCAGTCTCGCATAAATATGAAGTAAAGAAAAAAAGTCTAGATGAGAACATTCTTTGGGAGTATGTAGAAGACCATAAAATAGAGTATGATAAATTTCCAGACATTGTGCTAACTACCTCGTCATATGATTGGCCAGATTGTGCTACTTGTCCAAATAGACCTGACCCAAATAAGCCTGCGACAGTTGGTGATACTCCATGTACCTGGTGCAAAAAGAATCAGGCATATTGTAATGCAGGTATAGCTGATGTAAACCCCAAGTGTTTAACTTCTCCAGGAGATATTGACTTACCACAATAAGTCAGGGAAAAATCCTTGACTTTTTTAATATTTTATGCTAAATTAATGTGAGAGGTATTTCATTATGCTCAGAGAAAAAATCGGTGATATCGTTTTAGAAGATAACGAACATATCATAGGTCACTATGGTGATTATACAATAACAGAAATTAAAGAAGCTGATGGTTGGGCTACTTATGTTATTTATGATAACTGGGGTAACTATATAGATGAATTCTGGGGTGACGAACCATTGAAACCAGAAGAAAAAGAAAATGATGAAGCTTTCCAGGCTTCTGCCATCGGTAAAGATGCTATAAAGAGAATTACAGAGTTCGAAGATGAAATGGAATATGTAGACGTTGATGGTCATCATCCAGCAGGTTTTAGTCACGATGATTGGGATGATTCATATTTAACTGACCCACATTTCATGTCAATGGCATGGAAGGGTTTACCAGCTCCTAAACAAAAGTCTTCAGAAGAAAGAGAAAAAGAAGAAGCTGAATTACTAGAGTCTCTCTGTAAATCTGATACAATTGTTTTCCACTTAGAAGATAAGAGTACAAAAATGTTAGAGCCTATCTATGAAGGTAGAGGATGGGATGTCTATAGAGGTTCTGGTTGGGGCATGTCACATGATTTCTTCATAAAATTAATCGAAAGACATGATAAGATTTTATGTTTAGGTCACGGTACTCCATCTGGATTAATAGGTGGATGTTTTGGTCCAATAGAAGCTGAGGCAGTTAAAGCACAGAAAAAGAAAATCTTTGCATTATGGTGCTATGCTGCAACTTTCTTCAAGAAAAATGGATTTGAAGGATATGGTGTCTTCTGCTCTGATAACTGCCCATCAGAAGTATGGGAATGTAAAGCAGCCTGCCATGCAGATGTTAGTGCAGAATGGATTCTCAATAATATGTACTACTTAAGTGATTGTATCAAAGATGTCATTGATATCTGTTGGGATAATCCAGAAGAAGCATGCAAACGTGCTAAAGAAAAATATGCTAAAGCAGAAGCTACAACTGAAGATGAAAAGAAAGTTGTAGAATTTAACACAAATACTTTACAAGTTGTATAAAATATTGTATAATATATTAGAAGTTCCAAAGTGCTGGAAGATGTGGCACGCATATTGAGAGGTTGCAAACTCAAAAATATGAGGGGTTAGGTGGGGTCTGACTGGAACTTTTTTATTTAAAATTTAAATATTTGAAGTTTACCTTATTTAACTTTTATCGTATAATATATGCAGGAGGTAATTGTGATGGAACAGTATGTAACCTCATACAACTACAATAGCTCAATGTCAGAGATTAGTAAAAAGATAAATGATACATTATCGAGAAACCCATCTTTGTCTGTACATGCTATCTCAACTGTCGTCTATGATGGTACGGCAGGACGGACGTTTGATGCTATTGTGGTATTTAATATCCGACCTGTAGTAGATACACTTGACACTCCAAAATTTGCGGGTGATATGTATGATAATGGCTTTACACTACAAGTCACTGATGACCAAATTCCTTGTGCTAGTAGTAAGGAATAGAGGAAGTAACAAGCCAAAAAATTACCGCTAAATTAAGTGCACGAGCAAGTGAGGTAAAACTTGCTTGCGTTAATCATTAGATGAAATAATGTAAATTACAGAAAAGTATGATGTAGTCTACTTATTTTATTATACGCATTGTACAGAAAGGATTGATTCATGGATAATGATGACGATTTTTTAGCCTCAACTATTCGTAATATGACAGATGAGCAGTTAGAGGCTTTTTGTAACGCACTACAAGAAGATGAAGAACAACAAATAGAAAGGAAACAACATGATTAAATTATATTCACAACCAACATGTGGAATGTGTAACTTTGTCCATATGTTGTTAGACAGGAAAGGAATTGAATATACTGAGTGTCAAGATGTTGATTACATGCAAAACATCGGTATAAATCATACTCCAACATTAGATGTTGATGGTACCCTTTACATTGGTAAGGCCATTATTGATTGGATTAATTCAAGAGGTTAGTAATATGGACCAGAGAACACTTGATAAGAAACTTGCTTTTATTGATGATTATAAGAAAGCAAGTAATGCCTCTACTGGAAGTAAATTTGATGCTAATGCTAATGTAACAACTAAGTGTATTGCAACTTTGCAGACAGAGTTAGGTAAAAAAGATTTGATTGATTTAAACAGAGCCTTAACTAAAAGATATTTGACAGATGATTTAGCAAAGGCTTATGAAGATGACTTAAAAAATCACATAATTTATTCACATGATGAATCTAGCATAATGCCTTATTGCATTGCTATTTCCTTATATCCATTCTTATTAGATGGACTTCAAACACTAGGTGGCACAAGTAGTGCTCCAAAACATGCAAATAGTTATATTGGTGGAATTATTAATTTAATCTTCTTAATTGCTGGACAATTTGCTGGCGCAGTTGCAGTTCCAGAATTCTTACCCTATTTTGACCATTTCTTAAGAATTGATTATGGTAATAACTATATTGGAAGATTAGACGAAGTTGTTGAGTCTTTTGGTAATAGACAACTTACATTGAGAGATAAGATTGAAGATTGGTTCCAACAATTCGTATTTTCGGTTAACCAACCAGCGGGGGCGAGAAACTATCAATCTCCATTTACTAATATTGCTTATTTTGATAAAGGTTATTTTGAAAGTATATTTAAAGATTTCTTCTTCCCGGATGGCGACGAACCTTGTTGGGAAACAACTAAAGAACTTCAAAAGATGTATATGAAATGGTTTAATGAGGAAAGAACTAAAGCAGTAATTACTTTCCCAGTTGAAACTATGAATCTTCTTTGGGATAAAGATACTCACAAGTATGTTGATGAAGAGATGGCAGATTTCACAGCAGAGATGTGGCAAGAAGGTCACTCATTCTTCTTATATAATAGTGATAGTGCGGATGCTTTATCAAGTTGCTGTAGATTGAAAAATGCTATTGAAGAAAATGTATTTAGCTATACTTTAGGTGCCGGTGGTATTCAAACAGGTTCTAAAAAGGTTATAACCTTAAATATTAATAGAATTGTTCAAAATTGGGATAGAGAAGGAAGAAAAGTCTCTTTACCTGAATATATAACTCCTATTGTTAAGCGAGTACATAAGTATTTAAGTGCTTACAATGATTATCTCTGGGATTTATATAACAATGACTTATTAACTGTGTATAAAGCAGGGTATATTAGTTTAGACAAACAATATTTAACCATTGGATTTAATGGATTCTTGGAGGCTGCTGAATATCTTAAAATTGAAACTAAACCAAATAATGAAGCATATAAACAATTTGCAAAAGATATCTTAGAAACAATTAAGAATTTAAATTTAGAAGACAGAAGTGAGCATTGTAAATTTAATACAGAGCAGGTTCCAGCAGAGAATCTTGGTGTTAAGAACTATCAATGGGATAAGAAAGATGGTTATTGGGTTCCTTCAAATAGAGAATGCTATAACTCATATTTCTACCCAGTTGAAGATTCTTCGTATGATATAATTACCAAGATGTATCTACAAGGAAAAGATTTTAGTGGCTGCTTAGATGGTGGAAGTGCTTATCATTGTAATTTGAATGAACATTTAACTAAAAAACAATACAGAATGTTAATGGATATCGCAATTACAGCAGGATGTCAGTATTTTACATTTAATTGTCCTAACACAGTTTGTAATGAATGTGGTCATATTGATAAGAGATATTTACATGAATGTCCTGTATGTGGTAGTAAAAATGTTGATTATTTAACAAGAGTCATAGGATATTTGAAGAGAGTAAGCAATTTTAGTGAGATAAGACAACAAGAAGCCGCTAAAAGAGCATATAATAGATTAGAAAGGTAGAATACAATGCTTAAAGTTTATGATAGTGCAGTAACATTCGCAGAATTCCCTGATGAAATCACATTAGCAGTAAATATCAGTAATTGTCCAGGTATGTGTGATGGTTGTTCGGAACCTTGGCTTTTAGAGGATGTCGGTGAAGAACTAACTGGAGAGAAAATAGATGAGCTCATAGCTGCTCATCCTGACATTACAGTATTTGGCTTAATGGGCGGTGATTCTGACCACGAAGATGTTGTTAGAATTGCAAACTATATTCACGAGAGATATCCCCATCTTAAAGTCGGTATGTATTCTGGTAGAGAATACATGTCCACTAAATTACTTAATTGTTTAAATTTATATAAGATAGGAAGATGGATTCTTCCGAAAGGTCCAGTTGCAGAATGGCATCAGACTAACAATGGTGTTCTTCAATTCCCATGGAGTAATCAATTACTATTTGAAAAGCTTCAAACAAAAGATGGTGAATCCTGGGTAAATGTGACCTATAAGTTCAGAAAAGAAAAAGTTGGTAATCCTGCAAGATATATTATCAACGATGAAAATAATTAGGGTGTTGACAAAACACTCTTTTTATTTTATACTATATGCGGAGGTACAGCAGTATGATTAAGTATTTTGGTGTTGTATATTGCCATGATGGAACTGTTCATCTCACTAAACCTCAAGATACTCAACAAGAATGTCTTGATAAACTTAAAAGTTGGATTGGGGACCCGAGATGTTATGAGAGAGTAGCAGCAACTACTGTTATTAAGAGAGAGATGGATAACTTTAAGGATGGTCATATTTTCGGTAATCCTAAGAGTCTCGATATAATGAAAGATAAGAAGTTTATAGCAAGCTTATTTGCATAGAGGTAAACAATGAAAAAGATTACTAAAATTATCAACAAAAGAAGAAAGAATTTTAAACCAACTATCGGAATTGAATATTCAGATGGGACCAGAAGGTCTTTCAATGCAGTAATATATTATCACGAGAAAGCATTGGAGGAAGAAGAACAAGCCGAAGCTGAAGCTCGTAGATTCCTTATGAAATTTGTGCAAAAAGCCTGTCCTGATATTTTCCGATTTGCATCTATATTGGGTTCAGTTGGTAGATATATGTAAATTTGATATTGACAATTGCAAAATAAAATTGTATAATATATATGCAGGCGGTTGAAGAAAAAGTTTCGGCCATTCTTCATTCCGACATCGTTTGCCTCTACTGCATAATCCTTACATTCATTTCATATTCAGTGCAGCTATGAGGGTATAAGTAATAATGTGCTCATACAAAAATGGCCAGCTAAATTAAATGTACTAGATAAAAGGCACACCCAGCGAAAACTGGGGTCGCAAAGCTAGAGGGCCCTAATAGGGGCAGCCAGTTGCTCTATGATTGAGTCATGGAGCTTTTATTTTATGGAGAAAAATGTAGCCTTGAATTATATAAGGAGAAGAAAAAGACGTAAGCGAGCAGCATTTGTCTCGTTGTTTTCGTCTATAGCTATTACAGTATTTATAATAATAGCTTTCTGCCTAATATATGTAGATAGGTTTACAGTAACGACTTCTGGTTCTGATTTATTTCTTACAGTGGATGAAACCTGTGAGGTAATTACTACAAAGCTAGAAGCTCCTCCACTTCTTAAGGCCATAGATACTCAATATACAGATATACCAGATGATATTGAGGAAGGCCTCGGAAGTAAAAACACTAATCAATACTTCGCATATTCATTCTATCTAGGATGTAAGAGTGAAAGACCTACAGTTGATTATTCAATAGATATGACATTGAATAATTGCTCAAATCAACTAGAAGATGCTATACGAGTAATGATAATCAGGAATGGCGAAAAAAATGTTTATGCTAAGGCATACGATGATGGTGCTCCAAAAGAGATTAAAGATGGAGATACACATGAATCAGAGCCTGTAGTAATTGGTTATACAAAGCCATTTTATGATAATAAACACATCATTCTTAGACCATATAGTATTGTCTCCGGTGAATATGACAGATACACAATGGTTATGTGGATTGACGGTTGGGAATCCGACAATTCCATGAAGGGCGGAACAGTCCAAACAAATGTAAAATTCTCAACCGAAATCAATTTTTAAAGGAGAAAATTAAGATGAAATTTTCAAAGAAATTAAGAGTTATGGCAGCCGCAATTGCCATGTTAACATTAAGTGCTGCTAGTGCAGTCACAGGTACCGTTGCTTGGTTTACAGCTAACAATATTGTTAGTGTTTCTGGTATGAGCATTAAGGCTGAAGCTGAACAAGGTATTGTTATTTCTAATGAAGACAAAACAGCTTGGGCTGAAACTGCTACAGCTAAACACACTGGTGGTGATGCAGGCTTCATTCCAACAAGCACAGCTAATGCTGTTAATTGGTATCACGCTAATGCCAGTGATGCAGATAATTATGCTCACAATACTGAGGGATATCATGAATACACCACAAGTCAAGGTATTACAGAATCCACTGGCTCAGCAGGAACAGGTTTAGGTAGCATTGATTTAGGTAATATTTACTTAATCAACCACTTCTATGTTAAATCTTCTACTGTTAGCCCAATTACAGAAACAGGTAAAGTTCAAAAGATTTATTTAAAGAGTGTTTCTGCTACATTACCAGAAACTGTTGCTAGTGCTAATTTAGATAAAGCTCTTAGAGTTTTAGTTAAGTCTGATGCTGGTTTATTTGTAGTTGCTCCACTTAGTGGTGCTACATTATCTTACACTGTTAATGGTGCTTCAAGTGTCACTGCATTAGATACTATTGCCGCTAATGATACTAGCAAATATTTATGGTCTGGCACTGAAATCCCAGCTTATGATTCAAATAGCCCAATTGATATTTCTGTCTATTGTTATTTTGAAGGTGAAGACCAAAACTGCAAATCTACTAATATTAAAGCTTCTATGGATTTAATTTCTGTTGAAACTTCCTTTGGCAGAGTTGCAGTCAATGCTTAATTTTTAGGAGAATAAAATGAAACGAAAAGGTTTGAAAGTATTATTAGCTACGACTATGTGTATTTTCAACCTTTTCGTATGCTTCTCTAGTGTATTTGCTTGGTTTACAGCAGCTAATAAAGACAATGCCGCTGGAATGCAAGTACAAATTAGAGCTCATGAATTAGACATGAGTTACAGAGTATTTAAATACTCAGATGATGAAAAGGCAGGTGTTGAATTTACCGGTCAACAAGATGCTTTAGAAATGCAAAAGTATGATTCTGTTATTACTTCAAGAAATGAACATACTCCTATTATATTAGAATTTTTATTATCAGGTGTTTCATTAGGTGAAAATTTACCTATTAATATTACAACTACAAGAAGTCAAAGTGATGCAACTGCTAAGTACATATCTAATATAGTTAAATTACAATTTGCACCCTTAAATATTAGTTCTAATGATGGAAGTGTTATATATGACACTGCTGTTTCATATTTCAGAAATCAAGATAATGAAGCTATCTTTGAAGATGGAGAGACAGAAGTTAACTATGAATTAACTGATTACTCAGCATATTTAACATCCTCAGGTTTAACATTATTTATTATGTTAGATTATTCAGAGGAATTAATTAAGAGATTCAGAGACAATTTTGATATTACAGACAGCACTACAGTTGCTTTTACAAACGATTTACAAAATATTATATGTACAACTTATGAAAGCTAGAAGAAAAGGTATTATAGCATCATTAATAGGTACTATAGGTTTGGCTTTGACCAGCCTTTCTTTATCTTTTGCCTGGTTTAGAGTTGCAAATGACCGTTTAGATATTCAAGAAACCAGAGGAGGCATTATTACTCAATATTTCCATTGTGGAGATGGCTCTGAGAATAACCCATTTGTAATTACAAGACCTGTACACCTCTATAACATGACCGAGTTGTACGATAAATTACCTGGATTCTCTACAGAGAACTATCATTTTCAACTTGGATATGATTTAAACGGTAATGGAAGCTTAGAATTTTATAACTACGATGATGATGGTAAAATAATTGAAGACAGTTACTCTGATTCATTAAATATGAGCTATTATGAGACATTTAGACCGATTGGTAGTGAAGAAAAACCATTTGGCGGTATATTTGATGGCTCCAATTTAACTATTGATAATTTAAGTGTATCTGGCAACGGGGTATCTGATATTGGTTTCTTTGGCTATGTTACAGAAGAAGCTGAAGTTAAAGATTTATATCTCGATAATTTGGAAATCAGTGTAGCAGGAGCTGTAGCCGATGCTCACGATGACCACGACACAAATGCTTATGTTGGTTATTTAGCAGGTCATGTAGATAATGCTAGAAGTTTTACAAATACTTATGTGAATAATTGTAAGATTTCTGGTCAATCTGTGTCAACAAAGAATGATTGGGGTTATTTTGGTAAATGTGGAAACGCAGCCACTATTGAAGAATTTATTATGCGTGCCAAAGGTGAAAATGCTGGTTGGGGTGGTTCTGTTAACATGCAGAAGATGTATGATAGATTATATGATATTGCCGATAATGCCACTAGACACACTGATTATGTTTTTGAGAAGGATATAGTTACAAAAACAGATGGAACTACTTTCGAGAGGGATGCTTTAACTGGATATGCATATACATACAGAAGCCAGAAAGAAGGTTCTTTCGTATTTACTAGATATAGTGCAAATAATGGTCCATTAAGTAATTATATGTATTTAAACGGTGGTACAAGATACCATCAAATTAAACAAACAGAAACAACACATACAGGTGGTCAAAAGATTTCATATAATGGACATCATTTCGGTGTTAATGGGACTACTATTGCAGATGTAGACACTACTTGGGAGTGGCAAAATAACTATCTTTCTGTTTATATTGGGGATGAGCATTACTATTTAACACATAATTTAACACTATCTACAACTACACAGGATACCTGGACAAAGAATGGTAGTAGATTCTACTATACGACATCAAGTTGGTTTACAACTAATTATCATTATTTAACATATAATAATGGCTGGGTTATTAATACTACTACTTCAAGAAACAGTGCAACACAATTAACCTGGACAACGGGTTCTTATACTAGAATCGATGAGAGTAGTAATGGTACCGATTATATGGATTATAGTGGTACAAATGTTACGTACTTCCCATTAGTTACAAATCCAGATACATATGAAGTTGCAAGAAAAAATACTGGCTATGTTATTGGTGGCTCTGAAGATAATACAACAAATGCTTATCCAGATAAGACAGGTGATATTCGTGTTTCTAAATATTCAACTAGTGATATCAGTAGAAGTTATTCAGATGGTAATTTAACAACTGTTTATACTATTAATTCTAACTTACAAACAACAGAAATTGATGCAGATGACTATGACAAATATAGTGAATCTAAAACTGAGTTTTTAGATATGATTACAGGTGGCAACATTTATGGTCTACACTTCATGCCAGCTAACATAAATATAAATCATCTTGTCACAGCTGACTATACCATGATTAATGGTGAAGAAAAGACAGATTATGATATGCCAGCTTCATCTATTGACTTCAATGTCACAGAAAAAGGTTGTATCAATTTCTTTGCAGGTACTTATTTCTCTGGAAATAATAGTTTCTTCTCTTTACACCACATAGAAAGAGACGATAATGACCGTATTACTTCCATTCAAGAGATTGCAGAGATATATAAGAGTACAGATGAAACGAAAGATTATATTTATAAGTATACAAACGGCTCATATACAGCTACACTTACATCTGATTATTCATTAACTTTTTCTACAGCTAGAATTAAAAGACAGAATAGTGTAACTACTGATGCGGTATATTATTATGAGATTCCTGTTAATGCTGGTGAGTTTGCTCTAGGCTCAGTCGATGGTGGTACCGGTGCATATTTAATGTACTTAGATATTGCAACAAATGGTGGTATCGACCAACAAGCAAATGTAGATACATTCGGTTCAATTGAGTATAGGAGTGCCTCTGATATAGCTGAGAATAGCATTTTACTTATTAGATATGAAATCTCAGGGGACCAAGCATTGGAAATAGCTGTTAGTTTTAGTAATAACACTTACAATATAGTTGCAAATTCTGACGATAGTGTTACAATATATATAACTACTTTAAGTGAGAATTACTATTATTACTATAATGGAGTTCAATTACCATCTGTAATTCAGACTCACACGTTATCCACTTAAAGCTTGACATATTAAGTTAAATATTTTATAATGATTCTGCAACGGATATGAAATATATTATGTTTGCAGAATTTTTTATTGTATAATATAATATGAAAGCTGGTGATTTAATGATTTCAGACATTTATGCATCATTTGTGAAATGTGCACAGGGAATTCCCGGATTCGTCGTTGGACAAAAAGAAGATGTCCCATATGATATTACAGACTTAGCCAATGCATATTGCAAAGCTGTAGATGACAACGATGAAGTAAAGAAGAGCCAATACATCAGTGCCTTAATGATAAGGTACTGGCATATGATAGCTGTTTTATATGGACAAAGTAAATCTACACGTTTAGATGTAGAGGATATCACCTCATGGTTATATGAGGCTTTTGCTAAAGCATTTGAATATCGTTCATGGCAGAATCCGAATAATGCAGTCGGAAAAGACCCTAAAGGAGCAGAGAAAGTTATTAACAGATGTATTTACTCTGTCCGTAAAGCTTGGTATATTGAGTTTAATAGAAATAGAACTAAAGTTAATTTCAAACTCTATAGTCTAGATGCAAATCCAGATGATTTATCTTCGGATAGTAAGATACAACATCGTTCTGATATAGAGAAATCTTATTTGGATATTATCCCATTTAATGAGACATACGTAGAAGGTGGTAGAGATTTAGTCCAGAAATATATTAATGCTGGACGAATTCGTTATGCCATTATTTTAGACCATATAATGTATCAGGATAGTATGATTAGTACTAGTCGTCAAGTAAATACAGGAGAAGTGGATGAGGAAGGTGCTCCTATCTTCATCAATAAATATAAATATAAATTTAGTGCTGCAAAACTCAGTAAAGCTCTTTTGGGCCTAAATAAACCAGAGCAATATACAAAGTATAAGAACTACTTCTTAGATATGTATAACCTCGATGGTGAAAAGTTCGATAAAGCA
>Ga0247611_10008824_pt1 | contig 12309 bp, 9 predicted proteins | sample 177DNAGHGhighgp2_FD_192422 | JGI IMG/M metagenome (GOLD analysis project Ga0247611, IMG submission 192422) | Sheep rumen microbial communities from Palmerston North, Manawatu-Wanganui, New Zealand - 1770 DNA GHGhigh gp2 | ecosystem: Host-associated > Mammals > Digestive system > Stomach > Rumen ... | reverse complement strand
CGCAAAAATCGTACATATTCGTACTAGTATTAAGAATTATTTTGTATTTTTGCACCAATCATGAGCATACAACTATCTATATTGATTCCTACCTTTAACGACGACTGCATCGAACTGATAAGCGAGCTGCGTCGTCAGGCAGATGCGTGCAAAGGATTGAACTATGAGATTATCGTTGCCGATGATGGTTCTACGAATCAGGAATTAATAGCTACTCATGAAAAGATAAATTCTTGGGAACATTGTCTCTTCGTTCGGAAGGAAGAGAATGTCGGACGGGCAGCTATCAGAAACTTTCTAGCTTCTCAAGCTCAATATGTCTGGCTGTTGTTTATTGACTCTGATATGTCGGTCGTCAGAGATGATTTCATACAAAACTATATTTCTTCTCCTCTTAATGGCATCAGATATGGCGGTTACGAAGTAATTGGCAACGATCGTACAAACCTTCGCAACACTTATGAATGTGCTTTTGCTTCGAAACATACCATCGAGCATCGCCGCAAGGAACCTTACAAGCATTTCCATACGAGTAACTTCATGACCTCAAAACAACTGATGGAGCAGTTTCCGTTTGATGAACGCTTCCGATATTATGGTTATGAAGACGACATCTATGGAAAATGCATGATGGAAAATCATATTCCTATCGAACACATCGATAACCCCATCGGTTTTTCGAGGTTTGAATCCAATGAAGAATTCCTCAGAAAAACGGAAGAGGGTTTGCGTACGCTCATGCAATTCAGTGATGAGTTGGCGGATTATTCATCTATCATCACTGTTTTCAACCAACTAAAAAGGTGGAAGCTGACTCCTTTGTTGAGCGTCTTCCACCAATTATTTCATCGTTTGGAATACCGCAATCTCTGCGGAAGAATCCCGTCTCTGTTGCTATTCAAGCTCTATAAATTGGGCTATTATAGTATGTTACAACGTAAAAAGTAGCAACAAGGAGCTTTCTAAAGTTCTTCACATTCTTTCAGCCACAGTTGAGCGTTTGCATCACTCGGCATGCGCCAGTCGCCACGTGGAGAAAGGCTCACACTACCTACTTTCGGCCCATCGGGCAGACAGCTGCGCTTGAACTGCTGGTTGAAGAAACGGCGGAAGAAAGTAGTCAACCATTTTTTGATGGTCGCGTCATCGTATGTAGATGCTTCTTCCCCACCCAGATTCGCCTGGAAAGCTATCTTTGCCAACACAAAAATCTTCTTCGGTCGGAACCCGTAGCGCAAAGCATAATAGAGGAAGAAGTCGTGCAGCTCATAGGGTCCTACCAAGTCTTCGGTCTTCTGTTTGATATTACCTTGCTCATCGGCAGGAATCAGCTCAGGCGAAATCGGTGTATCTATAATATCTAATAAGGTGTTGCGCGACTGTTCGTCCATCTCGGTCTCAGCTACATAGCGAACCAGGTATCGTATCAGGGTCTTGGGAATGCTGGCATTGACACCATACATCGACATGTGGTCACCATTGTATGTCGCCCATCCCAGTGCCAGCTCCGACAGGTCTCCTGTGCCGATAACCAGTCCTCCAAGCTCGTTGGTCAAGTCCATCAATATCTGCGTACGTTCACGAGCCTGTGAGTTTTCGTAAGCCACGTCGTGCACATTTGCATCATGACCGATATCCTCGAAATGCTGCATCACCGCTTTGGCAATACTGATTTCCTTCATCGTAATACCGAGACTCTTCATCAACGATACGGCATTATGATAGGTGCGGTCAGTGGTACCGAAGCCCGGCATCGTGACGCCCACAATTCCTTTGCGGTCGTAACCTAATTTATCAAATGTTTTCACGCACACCAGTAGCGCCAGCGTGGAGTCAAGTCCACCGCTGATACCGATAATAGCCGTCATGCTATGGGTGTGAACCATACGTTTGGCAAGTCCTGCTACCTGGATGTTGAAAATCTCCTCGCACGAACGCTGCATGTTCTCCGTCTTCGGAATAAATGGATGGACATCCACTTTGCGGTAGTTTAGCATATCATCAGCAACGTTTTCCTTCTTGTCATCATCGATGTCAAACGGCTCCTGATCCAATCGGAATACGTCAGCTGTCTCTCCACGCTGGGCATTGACAAAGGTTGTATTCCGTTTACGTTCAGCACGTAGCAGTTCTACGTCAATCTCTGAAATCACCAACTGTGCATCAAAAGAGAAACGTTCGGACTCAGCCAGCAGTTTTCCGTTCTCATAGATAAGTCCGTTACCACCATAAACCACATCCTGAGTGCTCTCTCCAAACCCACAACTACTATACACATAACCACTCATCGTGCGTGCACTCTGCTGAGCTATCAGCGACTTCAGATAATCGTGTTTACCAATCAATTCGTCACTGGCAGACAGGTTGAAGATGAGGTCTGCACCAGCCAAAGCCAGGTGATTGCTCGGTGGTACTGGTGCCCATACATCCTCACATATCTCCACACCAAACGTCACACCCTGTTCGGTCTTGAACAGCTGCGGTTGTTTGGTCAACGTAATGGTAGTGCCTGCATAGTCGATGGTTTCTTCGTCGTTGATGTCCTGTGCAGAAGCAAACCAACGCTTCTCATAGAACTCACCGTAATTAGGTAGATAGGTCTTTGAAACAAGCGTATCGAGCCAACCATTACAGATGACAACGGCACAATTCAGCAACAGTTTGCCCGTATCGACCGGTACGCCCACAATTACAGCCAGACGTTTGTTCTCCGTGAATTGGCGCAAGTCGATAACTGCCTGTTCAGCTTCGTCAATCAACAACCGCTGTGCAAACAAGTCCTGACAAGTGTAGCCCGTCAGACAAAGTTCTGGAAACACCAAAATCTCTACTCCTTTAGTTTCAGCCTCAACTATCTGCGCCTTGATTTGCTCCAGATTGTACTTCACGTCGGCTACCCTTACCGAAGGGATAGCTGCAGCCACTCTTACAAAACCGTGTTTCATATTTTTATTTATTTGATTGTCACTTGCGTAGCACCATAACCATACTCTTGGAACGATGCATCCTGATATGGATATTGCTTGTACTTGTAGTTGAGTTCATGAATCACACTTTGGCGAAGCACTCCCTCACCTTTGCCGTGAATAAAAATTAACTTCTGTCCTTTCTTCGATTTATACTGTTCCAATGTCTTGCGGAAAACATCCAGCTGATAATCAAGAATATCGGCAGCACTCATTCCAACCGTCGTTTCCAACAAAGCATCAGCATGCAGATCTACGATAATTTTATCATCCTTGAGACGCTGATTAATAGGACGTGATTTGCTTTGTGACTTTTCGTAACGACGCACAAGTTCATTGCGACGGGCAGCTGTTTTCGTGGACGCAGTTGCTTTCTCTCCCACCCCGTCCTTGCGATACAACTCCGATTTCAGTTGTTTGGCATCGATAACCAGTGGACGTGTAGGAACATCATTTTCAATAATCGGATATACCAATGCGGGGGTTTCAAAGAAATCATTCTCTTGGAATGTATGCAACTTATAGAATTTCACCGGGTCGATGCGAAACTGCACATCTACACTCGGTTTCAACATGAAATTCTTCTCTCGCTTGTAAGCTATCAGTTGCACACAGGCATGCATCATCTCATTCAAACTATCGCGTCCGAATTCCTCCATAAATTCTTTCGTATTCGGCTCCACCTCGCCTACGGAACGAACATGCCAACTGGCACCTTCTGCCGACAGGTAGCTATAATGAATATAGTAATTGCAGTCGTTTACGATATAGGCCTCAAACCTTGTGTTTGTCATGTTAAGGACATCAATCGGAACAAAGGCAATATACACAGACAACAGATCCCCCCCCTTGCGTTCTTCTATCTTGGGTACATAACCATCAGACGGATCGCTGTCTGGTTCTTCGATATCAATTTGTTGATTGGCCCTCAATCTTTCCCTGATGGAGCGTGTATCCAACTCATCATCGTTTTGTTTTTCTTTCATCTGGACTTTGTTTTCAACCACATGCAAAGTACTATAGTCTTCATTACCCACTACAACTACATCGTTGATTTGCATGGGTATTTCAAAACCATCTTCATCTTCTACCAAAACGATATTCTTACCCTGAAAGCCCGCAACTTTGCCACCTCCAGTTTCGCTTAAGAACCTAACCTGATCACCTATTTTCATTGTTTTATTATTTTCGTTATGTCGTAATGATGAGATTATGGTATTAATAAACTACTGTCTCCATAACTCAAGAAACGGAATTCATGTGCAAGTGCATAGTCATAGATTTTATGCCAGTCTCCTTTCACAAAAGCGCTAACCAACAACAACAATGTACTTTGCGGCTGGTGGAAATTGGTTACTAACATCTTCACTATTTTGTAGTCATATCCAGGCGCAATGATAATCTGCGTACTTGAATGAAGCGTTTGTAAACGATGTTTTACCATCATATCAACGATTGCCTGCAATGCTTCACGTGGACTGATGGTGCATCCTTGTTCAGCTAATTCATACGGCTCCCATTGGTTCACATGCAGGTCGCCTTCTTCTAATTGTGAGTTCCTGCATAGCTTAACACCTATATAATATAAGCTCTCCAACGTACGGACACTGGTTGTTCCGACAGCGATTGCAGAACAATCGTGTGCCAGCAACTTTTCAATCGTCTGGCGTTTTACACTAATATACTCTGTGTGCATTTCATGCCCTTCGATCTCCTCACTCTTTACGGGCTTGAATGTACCAGCACCCACATGAAGGGTCAACTCCTCACGGTCAACACCATGTTCATCAATCGCTTTGAGTACATCATCTGTGAAATGCAAACCTGCTGTCGGAGCTGCAACGCTACCTTTGATTTTCGAGTAAACTGTCTGATAAGTGGTTTTGTCACTCTCTTCAGTTTCTCTATTGAGATATGGCGGAATAGGCAGTTCACCGATAGCCTCAATAACCTCTGCAAATGAGAAATGGTTGTTGTCCCAAGTGAAAGAGATGCGTTTTCCATCAGAAAGTGGATCTTTCTCTGCACAAAACGTCACCTTTTCACCACCTATCTCTAACTCCCTCTTCAGCGTTCCTTCTTTCCATTTCTTTGCATTGCCAACTAAACAATTCCAACTACATGCTCCTCGTGTTTGGAACATCAGTTCATAATCGTTTGGTACAGCAGGTTCCAAAAGGAATACTTCTATCAGGGCACCTGTTTCTTTGCGGAAATGTATTCGTGCCTGAATCACTTTCGTGTTGTTAAAAACCATCAAAGCCCCCTTAGGAAGGTATGAGACGATATGATAGAACACATCTTCGGAAACCTCTCCATGTTGATAAACCAACAATTTGGAATGGTCACGCTCAGCTATCGGATATTTGGCTATCCGTTCATCGGGAAGAGAATAGTTATAATCAGCAATATGTATATGTTTCGGATTCATCATTGGAAATCTAAATAGCAATAATCACACTTCGGATAATAGAATAGATAAACGTCAGTACCATCACCGTATAGACAATATTCAAATCGACAAGGGCATACCCAGTTGTCGTATAATGAGTGGAAACGAACTTTGACTTAGTGCCCACAAACTGATAAAAGCGCTGATAGAACAGATAGACACAGAAACCTACGATGCTTCCCCACAATAATCCGATGATAATATCAGAAGGATAATGCACTCCCAAATACAGCCGCGTCCAACAATTTGTCAACGACCAAACAACCATGAATATGGTAAATGTGCGTTGACGTACCAACATAGCAAAAAAGATTGCAATAGAGAAAGTGTTTGATGCATGTCCAGAGAAGAAACTGTAGTCTGTTGGACAAAATCCTTCAACAGTGTCTATGTACATTTTCACCGATGGATCTTGACAGGGACGTAAACGGGCCACAACGGGTTTCATAATTCCGTCGGCTAAACCATCAGACAACAAGAAACACAATGCACAGGCCATGACGACGAGAAGTATCTGACGCATATTCTCATTGTTTCTCATCACAATCCAGAACAAAGAAACATACAATGGAATCCACGTCAGGATCATTGTCAGCGTACTCGCCAATCCATCAATAAACAGAGAGTCGCTTCCATTAAAAAACTGCAATATCTCTCGATCTGTCTGAAGCAGGAAATCCATCATCATATTCCGATTTCGTCTATATGGTTTGTTTGATTACGTCTAATCAATGAAAGATTTTAGATTTGTTCTATCTGGTTGCTTGTCAACCATCCCTCGCGTCCATCAGCCAAACGTATCCCACGCCATTGATTCAGCGACCGGTCGGTAATTTCCACACGCGTTCCTTCATGCAAATAGAACAACGATGTAGAGTTGGTGGCGGGGGTTTCCTTTACAGGTACCGATGGAACTACAACGATAGCACCGTTTCGTTCTGTCAATTCACAACGTTGTTGATAGGCAAACACGTTGGCAAACACAAACAGTATCAAGAAGAAAATTCCTCCAAAGAATCCTATCTTCCGTTTCCATATCTTTTCAGTAAAAAGGTAAACCAATACCAGTACCAACACCAAGATCATACTGAGGATAGCAGTATATGCCCATCCATCAACGCTCATCATATTTACCAGCGAGCGATACCATGTGACAAAAAACATTTCTGATGCAGGAGTAATCTTGTCGATGGTCTTGCTGCGTGCCATCTGTAGGTTGAAGCGGATATCATCGTCTGAAGGCGACAACAATAATGCCCGTTCGTATGCCAATACCGCTTGCGTGATTTTATCCAAACGATAATAAGCATTACCCATATTGTAATAGATTTCAGCAGAAACACCTTGTTTCAACAACTCCTGATAGTCAACAATAGCTTGTTGGTAATTGCCTTTTGCAAATTCTGCATCTGCATTATTTTTGGTAATGGCATGAGCTGTATCCGCAAATATGAGCGAACCAGCAACCATCACGAATACCATCAAGGTTTTCATTGCATTTTCTATTCGCATAATCATAGACTTGGCTGTCTCAAATGTACGACTCATGTTACCCTTAGCATCTCCAGGTGCATAACGTTCAAACTCGCATTCGTCAACGGATGCAATAAACTGATTGATTGTTTCTTCATTGACATCATGTGCTTGCAAATGTTCACGGATATTTTCGCGCGACAAACCTTCAACAGACATATTGAATTTATCACCCACATATCCCCATAGCGTACGCATAATCTCATCATAGAATTGTCCCTGCTCGCCTTGTTCCATTAGTTTTTCGGCCTGACGAAGACGTTTGTTTGCTACCTTACTAGCTTTCTTTCCACGAACCATACCAATATTGGCATTCTGCAAAGCTTGATGACGGAACATATACAATAGTCCACCGAATGTAACCATCAGCAAAAAGAGTACAATCAGGTAAAGGGCGGAGCCAAAGAAATAGTCGTCAACAGCATGTATCTCTGCCTTTCCGGACTTAATCGGACGAATATCCTGACCCTTAGTAGCTGTAAAATCTCCTGCATCACTCTCTGTTCCGTCACCCTTTGCCACAATGACAATCTGTGGCTGAGTCTGAACAGTTTTATATGTATTGGCAGATGTGTCATAATAAACCAGTTTTACTGGCGGAATAGTATAGGTACCCTCCTTACGAGGAACAGCCAAGATGTCGTAAACCATATTTCCTTCAACACCATTAACCGTCAAAGTGGTTTTGTCAGTAACCTTAGCATCGTATTTCTCAAATTCCTTTGGAAAAGCTACTTCAGGTTGTTTGATGAGTTTCAGATTACCCGTTCCGCTCACGACCACACGAAGGGTTAAAGGATTACCTGCTGTAACTTCTTCTTTTGCCAACTGACTAGAAATAGTAAATTTACCAACACCGCCTGAGAAGCCTGCCGGTGCTTGTGGAAGAGGAGAAACTTGAACGGTTACAGCCGGTGCCTTGATGTCTTTTTTTACCTCTACAAGACCACTGCCACCGTTGAAGAACGCTTCAAACGGATCGATGTCTCGGTTTTCAAAAGTAACAACTCCCTGGAAGGTGATATCAGGAATCTTCAACGAACCTGACATTTGGGGATATAACACATATTGACTCCATGTGTAAACACGATAGTTTCTTCCATTAAGTGTTTCATTATGAGGAACTTCCGGATGGTCGAGCTTGATTTTCTGAGAATGGAATCCTTTCAAATCAGGCATCCGTTCATTCAAATCGGTCAATGGAACCTGTGTGTAAACTTTATAAGTAAGAAGGATTGGTTCCTGAACGCGACAGCTCTTCTTGCTGACAATCGTCTTGATAAACAGTTCATTTTCACTTACGGATGAAGAATGTTGAGAAGCATGTGTTCTTGAATCATATCGTGAATAGCTATTGTTGCTGGCAGGTGCCTGTGAAGCATGACCAGATACTGTAATGTGGACAGGAGCAGATTGTATGGTTTTGCCGCCAATTGTTGCCTGCGCCGGAGAAATGGTGACATTACCTTTCTTTGCTGCCTGATAAACATACGTTACCGTAACGGTAGAGGAACTGCTCGTATGGCCATTCACCATCTGCCAACTGGATTGTTCCGATGTATAAGGTCCACCCAAAAGATAAACAGCATCAGATGTTTTTCCAGCACGGAAGTGGTTGACATCCTGTGAATTGATGACATATTCTACTTGGAATTGCTCACCCACATCCACATGCTTGGGAGCGCGAATACTTATTTTCTGTGCATAGCCTGTCACAGAAAGCAGTAGAATTGTCATGATATATAAATAGCGTTTCATACCTATTGTTATATGCATTGTCAGTTCTTTGATTATTTCTACCAGTTTTTATCCAGATTACGCTTTGAAGGTTGTTGCATCGCTTTTTTCAAACGCTGCTGAGTGGCTTTTTCTTCCTGCATAGCAGCATTAAGAAGTTGCTCGGCATTCTCCTTGCTCATCTCGTTTTTTTGTTCTGGTTGTTGCTTGTCTTGCTGATTCTTATTATTGTTTTGTTGTTGCTTTTGCTTGTCGTCTTGTTCTTTTTGTTTCTTCTGGTCTTGATTATTCTGCTGCTGTTTCTGCTGCTGTTGTTGCTGTTTTTGCTGTTGACGTTTGCACAGAGCCAGATTCTTACGTGCATGTTCATCTGTAGGATTCAAACGAAGGGCATTCTTATAAGCATCAATAGCTTTTTCATATTCCTTTTTGTTTTGATACATGACACCTTTATTATAATAGGATTTCGAACGAAGCTCTTTATCTGTCTGTGAGGAAGCCGCCAGAGAAAATTGTTTATCAGCCTCCTCTGTCTTTCCTTGTTTCATCAGTGCACATCCCAGATTATATGAAGCACGAGCATTTTGGCCATTTTTCTCCAATGCTTTACGGTATTTTGTCTCTGCCTGGGCATATTGTCCGCTTCGATAAAGTTTGTTGCCTTCTCGGATCAGCTGACGGTCGTCTTGTGCATGAACCATCAGCACAGAGACAAATGACATGAACAATATACAGAAAGTCTTCTTCATTTTCCTCTATTAAATATGCGCCATCCTTTTGTGACGGGATTATTACATTCCAATATCAACACCTCTATGATGAGAATCAGCAAAACGAGAATTCCGACTGCCTGAAACTGCTCATCATATTCACTATAGAGAACCTTGTTGATTTCTCCTTTCTGCAGTTTGGATATTTCCGCATCAAGCTTCGCTTCTGCAGAACTGCTGTTATCTACATAGATATAGGTTCCTTTGCCTGCTTCAGCCACACGTTTACACATGTCTTCGTTCAGCGCAGACATCACAACCTGTCCACTATTGTCTTTCAGATAATCTCCTTCCCCAATCGGGATCGGGGCACCTTGCTTGCTACCTACGCCCAAAATGAACACATGGATGCCATTCTTCTCTGCCTCTTTTGCCATCGCCTCAGCATCTCCCTCATGGTCTTCGCCATCGGTAATCACAACAATAGCTTTCCCTGTTTTATCATTTTGCGAGAAACTGTGCATCGCCAATCGAATAGCCTCACCAATATCAGTTCCTTGTTGCTGAATCAGTGACGGTTCGGCATTCTGCAAAAACATCTTGGCTGAGATATAGTCACTGGTAATCGGCAGTTGCACAAAAGCATCACCAGCAAAGACGATGAGTCCAATCTTGTCATTGTAGAAATGATCCACTAAGTTTTCAACAAGCATCTTACTCTTTTCCAAACGTGACGGCTCCACATCTTGTGCCAACATGGAGTTGCTGATATCCAAGGCAATAATCGTTTCTATCCCCTGACGCTTTTCCTTTGATATCTTGGCTCCCATTTGCGGACGTGCCAACATCACTATCAACAATGCCAATGCTACCATCAGGAGGATAAACTTCAGTATTCTACGAACCAACGACACATCGGGAGCCAATTGTTTAATCAGCGTTGGGTCGGCAAACTTACGCCAACGTTTCTTCTGCTGACGCATCAGCAGAATACGTAAGGCGCATAGTGCCGGTATCAGCAGCAACAACCATAAATATGCGGGTTCTTCAAATCTGAACATCTTTATCTTATCTTTTTATTTATACAGGCTTGTCCTTTTTAAGGAATACGTCTGAATATTGTTATACGCAATAATACTTCCAATAGCAGTACCAGGATTGCAGCAAGTGCCAATGGCTGAAAAGCCTCATAATGCTTGCTGTAACTTGATGACGTGATTTTTGTCTTTTCCAGTTGGTCTATATCGTGATATATCTTCTTCAGTTCCGAACGGCTTTGGGCACGATAGAATTTTCCATTGGTCATCGAGGCTATCTCCCCCAATGTCTTGGTATCTATTTCTCCCCTACTCTGGATGTATTGTGTCGTTCCGTTAATCTGTATCGGATAACGGGCGACCCCATTCGTTCCGAAACCGATAGTATAAACCCTGATCCCAAGACTTTTAGCGATCTGGGCAGCAGTCAACGGGGAAATATCTCCCATGTTATTACTACCGTCTGTCAACAGAATGACAACTTTGCTCTTGGTCTTGGAATCTTTCAAACGGCTGACAGCATTAGCCAATCCCATTCCCACAGCCGTACCGTCTTGAATCAATCCGTTAGCAGCAATATCGGTACGGACATTATGCAACAGATTGGTCAATGCGGCGTGATCGGTTGTCATCGGACATTGAGTAAATGCTTCGCCAGCAAAAATAGTCAGTCCGATATTATCGTTTTCCCTATCGGCCACAAAGTCTATTGCCACTTCCTTTGCCACTTCCATACGGTTGGGCGTCACATCTTCAGCCAGCATACTGGTCGAAACGTCGATGGCGAGCATGATATCAATACCCTCCACATCTTTTTTCCACGCATCATTGGTTTGTGGACGTGCCAATATCAGGATGACCAATACAAACAAGATGCATCGGAGCACCATCGGTAAATGAATGAATCGTACGCGCCAACTTTTGGGCGCATGCTGGTAGGCATACGTGTCGCTCATTCGCATCGTTGGCTCTCCCTTGCGTCGATACACGAAGTACCAATACCCATACGGTATCAGCAACAAGAGCAACAATAGATATCCTTTATCTGCAAAAAACATATAGCCACCTCTTATATTGTTAGTTCATATATTCGCATTCCCGAAACCACCAGCAAAGCAATAATTGCAATCACTGCAGCGGCAATGAGTGCTTTCAGCATCCGACGGGTGCGAATGAGTTGCTTATCATCATCAGAGAGTTCCTCTTTGACTTCCACTACCTGTTCTGTATCTGCCTGTTTGGTTTCTTCAATGAAATGTACCACGCTCGACAGATAGAAATCACTTTCATTGTCATAGGTAAAATATTTCGCAAACTTCACCAAATCGGCTGTTTGGAACACTTCTTTCAATTCATCTATCTTACCAGGATCTTCCTGTTGCAAACGGTCGATAATCTCGGAACTGGTCATCTCCATTGCATTGATGCCAAAACGTTCATCAAGATATTGTCTCAGCACATCAGTCAACTCGGTATAATAGTCTTTCTGTTCCTCTGCCGTTGTGTGCGATGTTGCCGACAATGCATCTATCGCCTGCAAAGCCTTTTCATGAGGCAGTACTTTCTTGATGATACGTCGCTGGAAACGGATAGGTTTCTTGCTTTTCAACCTTTTAACCATCAGATAAATCAGGAAGCACAACAATGCGGATAGCAAGAAGAAAGATACAGGAGCAGCCCACTCTGTCCACAAGAACGGATTATCTTCCACATCGTAGGCGGGGTCCATCACATCCGCATTGGTGGTGTCAACAGCTACCGTTTCTACCCGCAGTTTCATCGGACGTGTCTGATAGGTCTTGCCGTTCACAACAATGGGTAATGCCGGAAGTGTATAGGTCGCTTCATCAAAAGAGGTCAGCGTGTATGAACAA
>Ga0247611_10008823_pt1 | contig 12310 bp, 5 predicted proteins | sample 177DNAGHGhighgp2_FD_192422 | JGI IMG/M metagenome (GOLD analysis project Ga0247611, IMG submission 192422) | Sheep rumen microbial communities from Palmerston North, Manawatu-Wanganui, New Zealand - 1770 DNA GHGhigh gp2 | ecosystem: Host-associated > Mammals > Digestive system > Stomach > Rumen ... | reverse complement strand
CACGGACAGAGGCGGCGAGGTACGCTACACGACCTCTACGGACGAAAGAGGCTGGGCAATGGTGCCCTACCAGTACTCGACCGCTGACAAATGGCAGGTCATCGCTCTTGATCTCTCGGGTGCGTTGTATATGAATCCCGACACACTGGACGGCGACTTCACAAGCATCCGCTTCGACCACTATACCGACGACGGTCTTCCGTCCGAGCTTGACCCTGAAGTCTACTACGTCACGCTTGAGTCGGTCGCGCTTTTCGACAGTTTCGACAAGGCCAAAGCCTTCGCGGGCCTTTACGAATGGCCTGCAGAGTAACACGTGTTTTTGCGGACCGGTTTTAGCAAGTTAACGGCGCCGCCGCAAAGCGTTCAGGAACCCCGATGTACCCGTTTTAGTTTCACTCAAAAAGTATGCGCAGAAGTTCAGGTATCAATCAAAACCGCCACGGCGGCGGAAAGCCCTTTGCCACGGCGCGAAAAAGACGCATCATAGTTTGCGCCGTTCTGATCTCGCTTGTGACGGGAACCGCGTTCACCGTGTTCCCCGCGTCAGCCGGAAACACGGGAGTCTTGCCGGTTCGTTCCGGACCCGGCACCCTTCCCGTCGGAATTCAGGCGCAGGCGGCTTCCGGCGGCACCGGGGAACACGTACTGTCTGAAGCCGCTTCCGCGGACGGCGGCACGGGGTCGGGCAAAGGAGACGAAATGGACGACGATTATTTTCGCAGGCTTGATTTTATCTCACCGCCTCCACGCTTCAGAATGATGAAGCTCCTCTACAGCTTCGGCAAAGACTACAAGGTCGCAGCGGACATGCTCTCAAACACGTACGGCTACGGCGGCATAACCACCAACGTGCCCTTTAACGACCGGTATCTGAAGGATGAGACGGAGTTCGCACTTCTTGACGAGGCATTCGGGTACTGCCTCTCCGGAGGTCTGCCGCAGCTCTGGATATACGATGAATACCAGTGGCCGTCCGGCAGCGCCTATGGTCTGGTCACTGAAGGAAACCCCGAATACAGACCCGAGGGTCTTGCGATGATCCGCAGGAACGGCTCCGGCAAGTCGAATTTCACCCTGCCCGGGGATTATTCGGCGATAAAATACGCGTATATCGAGACCCCGGCGGGCACGGAGCCGGTGGAGTTTACAGGCCGTCGGATCAATATAAACGCGGCCGGCGGCTGGACGCTTTTCGTTTTCGCGACATACGACGCCTGGGTGGAGCGTGCCACTCTCAATCCGTGGCAAAAAGGGCGTCCGTATATCAATATTATGAGCAAAGGCGCGGTCGAAAAATTCGTTTCACTCACGCACGACCACTACAAGAGGAGCCTTACCGGAAGCTTCTCATCTGTTGAGGCGTTCTTCACCGACGAACCGAGCCTTTTTGTCAGCAATATGACGAACCCCATACACACCGGGGGCGAGCTTCCGGTGTATCTGGTGCCCTGGGAGGCCTCGCTTCCCGACGTTTTCCGCGACATGCACGGCTACGAACTGCTGCCGGCGGCAAGGTCGCTTTTCGAAGGGGACACCGTCGAAGACAAGACCGTCAGGATCCACTTCTACGAGACTGTGGCAAGGCTTGTCTCCGAAAACTATTTCGGCACGATAGCAGACTGGTGCCGTGCCAACGGTACAGTAAGCTCCGGCCACCTGCTTCTGGAGGAAAAGCTTGCGTACCACGTTGTCCTTTACGGCAATTTTCTCAAATGCCTCAACCGGCAGGGCATGCCGGGCTGCGATCTTCTGCACGTAAGCCCCTCCGCCCTCATGGACCCCAATTCGTACGTCGGCAGCTTTGTGGCGGTAAAGCTCGCCTCGTCCTCTGCCCGCAACACCGGAAAAGAGCACGTTATGGCGGAGTTTAACCCCGCTGCCATCGGCGATCCGGAATTTGAAAAGGACCCCTACAGAGCCTCCCTGGCCGGCGCTGTCATCACCCGCATGTACGGTGCCGACAAATTCGTGATGCTCAACCCGCAGGAATCCTACAATGCGGCGCAGGCGCGGGTTCTTAACGACGCGGTCGGCCGCCTCAACGTTCTTCTTGAGGGCGCGCAAATGAATTCCGGCCTCGGAGTCTACTACCCGATCGCCGACGCCCAGTCGCTCACCAAAGCCGATTCCGTCTATTCCGGCGAACGCGCCGCGTTATCCGAGAGCTTTAACAGACTCTGCCTCAACCTGCTTACCGCGGGATACGACTACAACTACATAGACGACGATACTGTTCTCAATGCCGAACTCGAAGGCGGCCGCCTCGTCACCGGAGACACGTTCTACGACGCAATCATTATGCCTTACGTGGACTTCCTGAGCTTCGACGTGCTCGAAAAGCTCGACCGCTTCGAAAAAGCAGGCGGAACAGTCATTTACGCGGGGCGCATTCCAAGGCATACCCAGGACACCTCGCGCCTGGCGGATTTTCAGGCGATCACCGAAAAGTATTCCGCAAGGCTCGTCCGTTTCAGTGACACGGACATCAGCGGCATCCTCGACATTCTCGCCTCTTCGCTTGACACCCGCCTGAGCCTCGGCGAAAAAGACGGAGCGATCCTTGTGAGCCCCTATAAAATCGGAAACAGACAGCTCCTCGTCGCGCTCAACATTTCCGACAAGACCAAAACGTTCACTCCGAAGTTCTTCGGAGACAGCCCGGAGACAGTCGTTTACAACATCGAGACCGGCGCGGTCCGAACCGTCGGCAACGGCGACCCGCTGCTCATTGCCGCCCGTGAGCCGGTGGTATTGCTTTACGAAACGGATGAGACGGAAAACAGCGGCGCGACTCCGGAAGACCGTCCCGCGGAAAAAACCCCGCTGCCGCCGGACAGCGGTACCGGCGAAAAAAAAGGCTCCCCGAAAACCCGTCGGACTGCACTCATTGCATGCATTGCGGGCTGCGCCGCCGTTCTCGCCGCGGCCGTCACGGGAGCCATCCTTCTGATCAGGAAAAAAAGAAAAACGGCAGGATAGACGGCGGCGTGTACCCCTAAGGAAGCCTGTACGCCGTCCGGTGCCTTCTTTGTAAAAGACGCCTGTCTGTGCCGTAGAGATCTCCGTACAGTTTTCGCATTCTGCCTTAAAACCGGTTTCAAAGGAACGGCTGACGGTCCGGCTGTGTGCCTTTCAGGTGCCTTTCAAGTACCTTTGTGAATTTCAAAACTTAACGCAACCAAGTAAATGCAACTTATTCTAGGCGAATTTTTGATTGCAAGACTAAATGCAACTTTTGCCTTTTTTCTTTCGGCGTTCCTCTCTTGATATTTTCCTCGACATTCATGCTCGAAAAACATATTCTTTCAAGACTAAATGCAACTTTTTCAGGAGGTTGATTGCGGCCGTTTTGATATGTATAATAGAGTTGCTTTAGCCCGCTATGAAGGATAGTGCAACGGTGGGGACCGACATGAGTAGCATAGCGGGGGTTTGCGGAAGAGAGCTCTTTTTCGGAGCTCTTTTTTCTTCCGGAAACCCTTCATCGAAAAACCCCGTGGCGCAGCCACGCTAATCACTTGGTTTACGAAGGAGTGATGGATCGAGGATAACATCCTTGGGATTAATTCTTTCGATATTTAACCGGGTCAGAACTCTTTTTCCTCGTTCTCCGTAAGCTTCAACAAATACGTCATATGCTGATTTGCCGCCGTTTGAGGCTCGAATGTATGAGTTAATGTGGCTGTTTATCAACTTAGTATCTTCCGCGGTTAAGTACCGCAAACTTGTCCCTTTTGGTATGATTCTGCGCAGCAGTTCATGTGCCACTTCGATTGCGCCTTTTTCCCACGATGAATAAGGATTGCAGAAGAAGACATTTGACCGTTTCCTATGAGTTTTGGGGTCGATCTCAATTCCTTCCGGATTATTGAATTCAACACCGTTATCTGTCAAAAGGGTTCCGAAAAAGAAAGAAAAATCGTCTTTTCCAAGAGTTCGGTACAATCTGTCGAACACTGTCAATACGCTCTTTTGCAATCCGTTCGGAATACATTCACAGTAAAACAAACGGGCTTTTACAAATACGAACGTCAGTAGGCGGGCAGCATCATTCGAACGCTTCGAGCCTTCGACCGTATCCATTTGAGTTAAGAGTAAAAAAGGAACTTTGTCCGCATACTTTAGAAAAGAGGCGAGATCCCGCCCGGTTTTAGCTTTTCTGCTGTTTGCCTGTTCACTTGGTGAGATTTTCTTTTTTCTTGGTTTATATGCTGCTCCGCGAGGCATGTCTACAGATTTTACAGAGGTTATGCCGGTCCTTACGTAATTTCGGATTGTTGACGGACTAATTTCAAGTTTATTTGCGCAAACAATATGTTCAATCGACTGGCCTTTGGCAGTTCCTTCAACCAGCACTTTATCTAACTCGGCGAACTCTTCTTCAGTCATATTTATTCCGCGGCGAGATTCAACGAGAGTTTTCTTTGCCATTTTGTCCGCTTCTTCAGGAACATAGCGGTAATAGTCATACGAACAGATTGATGCTCTTGAGCATCCGTCACAAACATACGGAAACCGGTTCAGCCGAGAACACTCAAACATCTTAAAATTGGGACAGAAATCACTGCACTTCCTTTGGTATTTGCAGTTCTTGCACAAAGTGTGACACTTGCCGATTTTACAGAGGTCCTTCACCTGGCAATCAGGCAGATGAATGCATCTGGCGTTTGGGTTTCGTCTGTTTTTAAAAATCATCCTATGAGCAAGTAGTTCCCGCGAAACAGTAGTCTTGCTTACCCCGACTGTTTCGGCAGTTTCCTTTTGATTAAGTTTTTGCCTGATACAGTCCAAGAGAATGGTTCTCTGCCGAAGGGTTAAGTGCTTTCGGTTGCATTTACTTTTGCAACCATCGTCATTTTTGGATTGAGTCATCATAGGCCTCCTTTAGAACGAAAATGATGACTTGTTAATATCAAGTGACGAGGCATCTTTCAAGACTAAATGCAACTTCAGGACCAAAAGTTGCATTTACTTCTTAAAAGTTGCATTTAGTCTTGAAATTGACACTTTCAAGTACCTTTCAGGCCTTTCAGGTCCCGCTTTTGAAAAAAGTTGACACCGCCGCGATTTTATGGCATAATGTACTGTGAGTTTTACTGCGGTTTTGCCCTTCAACGCATATTGCTGACGTTATTCGTTGTTGCCGGGGCATAATTCCAAAACGCAGTCTATGGAGGTATTATGAAAAAATTCATTTCAATAGTGATTTCCGTTGCTCTGATGGTATCACTCTTCTCCGCACTCTCTGTATTCGCAGACGAGACGGCAACTATAAAAACCCTTGACGAGTTTGCCCCCGCGGGATTCTCGTTCGACACCGTTTACGGTAACGGAACCTACGGTGTTGACGCGACCGTTTACGTTGACGGCGGAGCCGGCGCATGGCTTAAAACAAACGGCGGCGACGATCACTACTTCCCTAACACTGACGGCGCCATCAAGACACTCGGTCTCCGCGGCTGGGTAGGCTTCGATCAGGAGATCGACGCTTTCGGCTTCCAGGTAAATGACGGTGTCTGCTATTTCGGCAACTTTGCTACTGCAGCCGAAAAGCCGGTCCTCGATGCCGGCGGACAGTACGCTAAGCGCTATGCCATTATCGTTCCTGTTCTTGCCTTCCCCGGCGAGAATAAATTCACGGCATGCGTAAGGCTCGCCGATGGCACCATTGTCAAATTCGACAAAGCCGATGATGAAGCAGGCAAGGCATTTGTCAAGCTCACAAACCCCGAGGCTGAAATTATCGAGAATGCCGAGCTCGTTGACTGGGCGGCAGCTCCTATGTCCTGGGATTTCAACTACTGGAACGGCGCTCAGCTGAACCCCGGCTACAAAGCCGAAGGGACGGAAGGCGAAGGCCCCGAGAACTCCGGACTTCCCTACAACTTCCTTAAGCAGTTCCTCAACGAGGACGGCTCTCTCACCACCGCCGCATATGACGGCAGAACGTACGGTGCCTACGGCTGGATCGGCGCAGAGGATGCCGTGACAAAGGTCGGTTATTTCATTGGCAACAAGGTTTACTTCGACGGTTACGGCAGCTACTGGGATGCCGAATCCGGTGTTGTCGACGCTGTCAAAGCTAACGGCGTTTCCAACGAGAAAGCTGCCTTGGCAAAGAGATTCAACGTTCAGATCCCGCTCTGCCTCGTAAACGGTTCCGAAAAGACCGGTCTCGTTGCAAAGCTCGAGAGCGGCAAGCTCATGATCCTCAACAGCCAGGGCATGAACGATACCACTATTGTTTTTAACGATGCCGCGGACTTTGATCCCGCGTCTGTTGTGGTCGATCCTGTGGATGATCCCACCGATGATCCTCAGAACCCCGGCACCTCCGATGTCTCTCTCGTGATCTTCGTGATCGCGGCAGCTGCCATCGCGCTGGTAGTTCTCAAAAAGAGAGCTTTCTGATGAATCAGTATTAAGCTTTTGAAGCGCAGCCCGCCGGCTTGCCGGCGGGCTGTTTTTTTCTTTAAATATAATAGAGCGGTTGCGTCCGCCCTTTTTTGCGGGCGCTTTTGCGGTCTTTTTGCAGGTGCTTTTGCAGTCATTTGCGGTCATTTGCGGTCTTTTGCGGTCTTTTTGCCGACGTTTTGCTTGACAGAAGCGGCTTCGCGGGGTATAATTTTCGTACTATATCAAGCTGATGCTTGCGGAGGTATAAAAGTGATCAGAATTCTTTACAACAACAAGGCAAACAACAAACACGGACTTGACGGCGCAAAGAAAATCGAAGAACTGCTTCCGAGAGAGACTTTCGAATACACGGACGTCACCGGTATCGAGAACGCCTACGATTTCATCAAGACCATTCCCGCGGAAGACACGGTCGTTCTTACGGGCGGCGACGGAACACTCAACCACTTCGCGAACGACGTCGCCAACAGACCGCTTGACAGGGACGTTTTCTACTTCCCGTCGGGCTCCGGAAACGACTTCTGGGTCGACGTCAGAGGCACTTCGAGAGACAGCCTTTTGAAGCTGAACCCCTATCTCGAAAAGCTTCCTGTCACGGTTGTTGACGGAAAGAATTACTACTATCTGAACGGAATCGGCTACGGAATCGACGGCTACTGCTGCGAGGAAGGCGACAGACAGCGCGCGCTCAGCGACAAGCCCATCAACTACACGTCAATCGCGATCAAAGGTCTGCTCTTCAAGTTCAAGCCGCGCCACGCGAAAATCACCGTCGACGGCGAGGTCCACGAGTTCGACAACGTCTGGCTCGCTCCGGTCATGAACGGCAGATACTACGGCGGCGGAATGAACGTCGCTCCGATGCAGGACAGACTCAACAAAGAGCGTACCCTCTCCTGCGTGGTCCTCAAAGACAAGGTCCCGCTCCACGCGCTGATGATCTTCCCGAAGATTTTCGAGGGCAAGCTCGTTGAATGCAAAAAGAACTGTGTGTGGTTCACCGGAAAGGACATCACAGTCGAGTACGACAAGCCCTGCGCAATGCAGATCGACGGCGAAACGTTCCTGAACATCCACTCAATCGAGTGCCACGCGTATAGGGAATAAGCCTAAAAATAGAAAGATTTTAGTGGCCGGCCGCGCGGGAGCGCGGCCGGCTGCATTTATATTACCGGCGGGGAACCGCAAGATTTCAGTTCACCCCACACTCCTCACGGACTGCGAAAAGTGCCGGAAATCAGCGGTCCCCATAAGCTGCTTTCCAGCCGTCCGGAAGAGTCAGTCTTGACTCAACTTTCCCGTTCCCTCTGTCGACCCAGGACAGCGAGATTAGACCGTCTGACGTGTTCACGCACCCTTTTGCCCAGCGTATTCCGCCGCACGGACACGGAGAGATACGGACGGTTTTCGACGTCTCGTCGGGCACGCCGATGCCGAGGATCTCGGTCACAAGCTGCAGGCCGGCGTAGGAGTTGAAGCCGTGGCAGTAGCTTGTCTGGCGGATGTCGGGCCCCTCCCAGAGCGTTCCCGGTCCCTCCTTGAGCTGCGCGCCGTAAAGCGATTTCAGTTCCTTAAGAAGGCGCGCGCGTTCGCCGAGCTTGGCGAGCATGTCGAACCTGTACTGAAGGCCGATAAAAAGGCCGGCCCTTCCGATCCTTGCGGGAGGCTGGAATTCGGGGGAGGCACCCATGGTCCTGACCGCGTTGAATATCGTCAGCGAAGCCTCTTCGGGTTCGAAAATGTCCGACCAGACCGTGAGGTAGGTCGCCGCCTCGGTGGTGAGTCCGTTCGGGCGCAGGCGGCCGTTTTCGTCGACTCGCAGGCTGTCGGGAATGAAATCCGGCCCTTTGGAGCCTTTTTTCGCGGCGCCTTCAAATCCGATCGCCTCGCGGATCAGGCGCCGCATTTCGAGTCCTTTTCCGGTCCATTCGCTGTTGCAGTAGAGCTCGCCGAGGTCGCGCAGCATTTTCGAGTAGAGCGCGTTGGCGGCCACCGAAACCGGGCCGTTGAAAACGCCGTCGTTCGAGTAGGACCAGTCGATAAAAATGCCGGGCAGGTTTTCGAAAAGCCCGGATTTGCCAATCAGGCCGAGGCTGCCCTTCACGAACGCTTCAACTCTCGTTTTGAACCTCTCCGCGAGCTCCTTGTCGCCGCTCGCTTTCACGTAGCAGCAGAGCTCCTCCAGAAGCCAGAACGACCACGTAGTAATCCCCGGACCCGCCGGAAAACTGTTCGTGTACGCCGGATATACCTCCGGGAAGAACGCGTTCCACATCTTTTCGGGGTCGGTCAGCAGAAAATTCTCGAGGAAACTTTTCTCGATGCGGTGGTTCCCGAGCAGCACGCCCTCCGCGCGCCCGGTCCAGTAGGAGTCGCAAAGCCAGCCGCCGCGTTCCCTGTCGGGGCAGTCCATAAAAATGTCCAGAGCGTTCAGCCTTAGCGTCAGCCGCGCCGCCTCGTAAATGCGGTTCACGTCTTCGTCGCTGCACAGGAAGCTCCCCGCTCCCGCGCCCTCGCCGCTGTCCGGAACGGTATACTCGCGCACGCCCGCGCAATTTAACTTCACGTTGCCGCACCCGCGGAAATATACCTTCACGAACCTCGCGAGAACAGGCTCCATCGAAGTAAACCGGACCCTTCCGCCCTCCGTGTGAAGCCTGAGCACCGGATTCGCGCCGCCGGAAAACTCGTCCTTGTCACCGTAGACCGCGAACGACTCGAGGTGCACGACGTCGATAACGCCCGCCTTTTCGGTCTCCGCGTCGATCTCCTCAAATCCTACCTGCGGCTTCCCGAGGTCGAAAAGCGCGTAAAACGTCTCGTCCTTCCGCAGCCCCTCCGCCGCCAGGACACCGTTTTCGTACTTGATTTTGACGCCTTTGCGCGCCGGTTTTTCGACGGTTTTCACGTAGTCGCGGAGCGGCCTCTCCTTCAGTTCTTTGTAGTGGGCGAGATTTCTCTCGAACCACGCCTCTTCATAAGGCTTATTTTCGTCGATCTCCGCGAGCCCCGTGTCGACAAGTCTCTCCGCGCGCGTCAGCCTGAGCGTCGGGTAGTCGCAGCCCCTCGGCAGAAGGACGGAGCTGTCGTCAACGGTTTTCAGCGCCGCTGCCGCGAGCGTCTCGTCCGTCCGCCAGGCGGTGTAATTTTCGTCCAAAAAGTAGTTTTCCGCCATCTGCCGGCAGTGGGAGATCCTCTCGGCAAGCTGCGTGCGCTGCGTCAGCCTGATGCCCCTGAACGTCTCCGGTGAAGACAGAACGGTAACGAAGCCCGCGCTAACAGCCGCCCTGAGAAGCCCCTTCCCGAGCACGCAGTCGTTCGAGTAGCCGAACGGATTTCCGTATGACGTCACCTCGAACGCAACGTGGTTTTTGCCTAATTTCAGGTATTTTCCGATGTCGATCCTGTCGTATCTCAGATACCCGTCCGCCGTTCTCGCCGGCCCGTGCGCCGCGAAAATACCGTTCACGTAAAGGCGGTAGAAGTTCCTTGCCGCCACAAGCACGAACGCGCCTTCCGCGAAACCGCCCTCCGGAATCTCCAGAACGGTCACAAACCCCGCCTGTACGTTCGTCTCATTTTCCAGCCCCTCAAGAAATACAGGCTGCGCAAGTTTTAACAATTCCGAATCCATTTTTTCCTCCAAAATAATATCTAATAAAAAACAGGCGCTCCGCTGCCGCCCAAGTTATTTTCAGCCCCCGTACACGCCGACCTCGTAGATCGAGCACCAGTTCGCGCCGTCATTAACCGTAATTTCTATAAACCTCGTCTCAAACGGTTCGAAATGAAGAATATCCCTGTCGACGATTTCGTCCTTCATTTGATACAGTTCGGGCTCCGTCCAGTTCTCGCCGTCGACGGAAAACCTGATCCAGTACCCATACGCAGTGTTCGACTCCCACGCGATGTCGAGCTTGTCGACCGTTTTTTTGTCGCCGAGATCGATGACCAGGAATCGCTCTCCCCATGTTCCCGCGGCGCTCCAGCGTGTGTTCAAGTCTCCGTCGACCGCATATTTCGAAGCGTACCCGCCCTCGACGCCGCTTGCCCGCGTTTCCGCACCAAGCGCAAGGTTCTCGCGCTCTTCCTCGTATTCGTTAAGGTGTCCGGGAGATATGGGCTCCACGGCGTCCTCAGACTCTGTGTAGAGATACTCGGAAATCGGGAAAGAAAGGCGCCCGGTAACGCTTTGAGTGAACTTTATGTCGCGCGAAGACGCACCTACAGAGAATGCGTACTCGCCTTTGACTATCTCCAGCGACTTGTTTTCATTCACATACTCGGCAAATTCCCACCAGGTGACCGTGACCGTAATTCTCTGCGACTGCCCCGGCTTGAGAAGCTTCGTCTTCACGAATCCGCAGAGCTCGCGGGCCGGCAAAAGCTCGCCTTCTTCGCCCGGTTTTGTGATATAAAACTCGCAGACCTCGCGCCCGCTCACCTTCCCGGTGTTCTTGACCGTCACGGAAAGGTCGTACATGGCCTCCCTGGGCCGCTCGCCGCTCGCTATCTTAACCTCGAAATCCGAGTACTCAAAAGAAGTGTAGCCGAGCCCGTGCCCGAAGCAGAACGACTCGTCTACTCCGAACGTCTCGTAGTACCTGTAGCCCACGTAAATATCGTCCCTGTACTTGGTCAAATACGCCGAACCCGGGTAGTCGTAGTAGTAAGGCGTGCTCTCGAACGTCGAAGGCCACGTCATCGTAAGCTTTCCTGAGGGGTTCACGGTGCCGTCCAGAACCCTGACCAGCGCCTTTCCGAGCGTCTCGCCCGCCATTCCGCACCACAGAATCGCGTCCGCGCAGTCCTTCCAGGAATCCGTTTCGACCGGATTCCCTGTCATTAAAATAACTATTGTCTTCTTCCCGGCCGCCCGGAACGCCTCCGACGATTTGGTAATGCAAATCTTTTCGTTTTCGGTGAGCAGGAATCCGCCCTCGCCGGTCTTCATGTCCTCGCCCTCGGACGTCTCGCGCCCGATAACGATCACCGCCGCCTCGCAACTCTCCGCCGCCGTTTTTATATACTCCTCGAAATCCTTCCGCGGCTTGTCTGAGACTCCGTACCACATAGCGAGCGTCGGGTCGAGAATGAACCCTTCGTCGTAAAGAGCGCCGTCAATCGATTCGGTCTTTGCCGCAAAAACCACTCCCGAACCGCCGCCGCCGTAAATCGGGTTGTACGCCCGCATTCCCATCAGCGCAATTCTGGAACCCTTCGCAATGGGAAGCGCGCCGTCCTCGTTCTTGAGGAGGACCATTCCCGACTCCGCCGCCGCAAGCGCCGTGGCGCAGTTCTTTTCGTATTCAATTTCCTTTTCAGCGCGGTGTTTTCCGCTGAACAGCTCGTTATATGCTTTAGAGTTCGCGACGACTTTCAGAATGTTGGCGCACGCTTCGTCGATATATTTTATATATTCCGGGTCTTTCTCAAGCTTGGTTTTGAGCTCTTCAACCTGCTCCGCGGTTCCCGGCGTCGCCAGGTCGTTGCCGGCACGGACCTTATCCGTCACGCTGCCGCCCGAACCCCAGTCCGACATCACGAGCCCCTTGAACCCGTAGTGTTTGCGGAGGACCCATTTAAGAAGATCGTAATGGGTCGAAGTGTACGTCCCGTTGACCTTGTTGTACGACGACATCACCGTCAGCACGTTTCCTTCGCGAATCGCGTAGTTGTAGCCCCTGAGGTAGATCTCAAAGAGCGCCGTGTCGTTGATCGCGGCGGAAACCGACCCGCGGGCAGTTTCCTGGTTGTTGACGGCGTAGTGTTTCAGCGACACCGCCGCGCCCTGTGAAGCTACGCCTCTCGAATATGCCGCGCCTGCCTTTCCGGTCAGAAGCGGATCCTCCGAAAAGTACTCGAAATTCCTGCCGCCCACCGCCAGCCG
>Ga0247611_10008821_pt1 | contig 12313 bp, 17 predicted proteins | sample 177DNAGHGhighgp2_FD_192422 | JGI IMG/M metagenome (GOLD analysis project Ga0247611, IMG submission 192422) | Sheep rumen microbial communities from Palmerston North, Manawatu-Wanganui, New Zealand - 1770 DNA GHGhigh gp2 | ecosystem: Host-associated > Mammals > Digestive system > Stomach > Rumen... | reverse complement strand
CATATAAGCTGCTACAATCGCCTCTGGGCTAGCCTCCGGGAATCTATTTGCATAATCTGCATAAAGCCTCATATTCGTTACATAACTCTGAGTTTCACCATCTATGCCATTTCTAATTTCTTCCAATATTTGTTCATAATTCTCTGTATCTTTCGTGAGTCCAGCATAGTTTTCAGATATCCAATTAACCAGCTCTTGGAATCTAGCGGTAGATGCGAATATTGGAGAGACCGTAACTTTTAGCCTGCCATCATCGCCTAACGAAACTTGAGTTTCTCTATTTTGTGCCTCCTTAATACCTTCACCAGAACGAGAGCCACCAGTCCCCATTTTTGAATAATCTAATTTATATTTTAACTTACCAGTATCATCTCTATAAAATTCTACGGCAGTATCATATTTTATATTCTCTTCTTGCCATTTTTTAAGAGCGTCTTCGGCATTGGTATTATAAGCATTCAAAGCACCAACTAACCCACCGACCAGGGCGCCAACAGCCATACCAGCTGGGCCACCTATAGCTAGAGATGTAGCACCAATAGCTGCCCCCTGGGCAGCACCACCACTTATACTAGGCATATCTACCGATTGAGCAACGGTCTCCTGACTAGTTAAACCGTTACCGCCAATAGCAATTTTGTATTTTTGAGAAAGGTCTGTTGGAGAATTAGGGACTACAACTGGAGTTCCTTTTTGTAAAACATAATCGCCGATACGAGCAGTTTGGTCTTCAACAGACGGAGTTGGTGTTTCAATACTATACCAGTTGTTGCTAACCGCATTGTTTTGATCGTCACGCAACCCAAAACCGCTAGAACCTGGGGCATATCGTGGAAGGCCAGTTAGGGGCGGATTCTGTTCTTTCAAGATATCTATCATTTCTACGTTATCGTTATTCATCCTTTTTTCTCCTATCTATATGACGTTGTTGGTGAATCTCCTACTCGGAAGAAGGAGCCATTAGGATATTGTGAGTTTTGTATATACATGAACACACGGCCACCACCAGCATCATAAACGGCTCCATTAGTAAGCGGAGTACCGTCTGGAAAAGTACGGAGCAAATTCCCTCCAACGCCTGTTAAACCACCCAATAAAGTCTCATCCCCTTCTTCTGGATTTTGCAAGGTCCATCTTCTACCATTTTGATCTGTATAGATATTTAATCCTCCTTGGACACTATTGATATAGCCAGGCCCAGTAGTTGCAGTGTTCTCATTAACCCCGCCTTCTCCAGAATTTTCAATATTTACATCGATGCCAAGATTAGAATCTCCTGTATTTGGATCAGTTGAAGAAATTTTAGGATTTGCATTTCTAATGGCATTCGCATTACGAGCCTTATTATATCTATTCTTCCATTTAGTTTGCTCATTTTCAAGAATCTGATTCAAAGCGCTAGCTTGAGCAACGGATCTTAAATCGTTTGCCAAAGAATTTGTCTGCGGTGTCTGATAACGAGAAGTAAAATACCCCTCACCACCAGTTAGTCCACCAAGATTACTTGGCACAGCGGTACCAAGATTGTATGTATCAGTTTTAATCTGCTGATTATTTGCTTGTTGAGTCGAGCGAAGATTATCAATAAAAGCAGTCTGCTCGTCTAGAGAGACCTGTGGATTTATATACGATCTATTCTCAAACTCAGTGTATTCGTTATCAGGTAATATAGCCATACCTTGATTATACAATGATATGTCTTAAAATGAAAAATTACTTAGACTGGCTCAACTTATTTACTTCGTCAATCAGCCTGTTAATAACAGCCGCAGTTTGATCTGGCTGGTTTTTTATCATCTCTGGTTTAATTCTAGGAATTAGAGCCATCTTTCACCTTTACAGGAATACCTTCCTGGCTATAAATATATACTTCACCAGTTTCTTCGTATTTTACGATAGCATTACAATAGTCGCCATTTTTAGGAGCCATCTCTTTAGTAAGAGCAGATGGGATTGAAACGAACCTAAGGCCACATTTGCAAGCTTTTTTACGACAGTCAACCCTTGGGCATTCTGTCTTATTATTTACATTATAATCAATTTCCATATCTTTATTATACTAGGTTTATTCACAGAACAGAAAAATACCCCATCTGAGTGTGTCTACGGGGTATTTTCCAAAACAACTATCCTTTAAATAGGAGTAATTTTATTATATCACAATTCTATTTCTTTTTAGAAAGTTGTTCCTTGATAAATGCTTCAGCCAAACTAATTTTTGGATGACCAGCTAAGCCTTGCGAGCGAAGCTTTGCGTCTTGCGCTAGTACTTCATAAGCCTGGTTGATGTTAGAAATACTATCGCCAACTTCAACATATTCTACAGTAGGAGCTGCTGATGAGCTTGGCTCTGTACTAGTAGCTTTTGCAGGAACGGTCTGTGCTTTTAAATCAAGATAGCGACGTACCATTTGATCATTGATTGAACCATCTCTGTTAAGCGGCTGAATATTGAAGCTTGCCATCTCTTTTAATACATCACCAGTAGAGATCTTATCTGCAATACTAGCGTATTTTTCTTCCTTAGATAGAGCTTGAAAATATTGCTGGGCTAAGAACTCTTGAGCAGTGATAGAACCTTCTGGAGCTCTATACTGTGGCTGTTCAAACTGTGGTTGTTGTGGCTGAGCTCCAACCTTTGGTTCTTCAACTTGTGGTTGCGTCACAGGTTGCGGATTGCTAATTTTTGACTTGATAGCATCAAACCCACCGTTGGCCTTGAAGAATTTATCGATATCAGCAAGTTGCTCACTAGTGAAACCGTGCATATCTGGAGCTGGAGCTGCGGCTGGCTCTGTATTAGTATTATTAGGTGTTGCTTCAGTCTGCGGAGCTGGTGCTACGCCGGCTGCCTCTGGATTATCTTCCATCAGTATCCTTTCATTAAATTGTTAATACTTTGATTTTATAACTGTTCTTGCATTTGTGCAAGCTTTTCATTGTTACGTTCCTTCATCGCTTTGAGAACGCTAGACACCATAACTAAATCACCAATATTACCCCATAGTAAAGAGGGGTCTTTTTCTTTTACTGACACATCATAATTCTTAACTATGCCAGTCATTGTTTTAGAGAGGAACTCGATTATTTCCTCATCTTTATGTTTCATGATATCTGCAATAACATTTATCGCCATTTTTTCTCCTTTCTTATTCTTATTCCATGTTTGTCCTGCATATCCATAAATTTCTGAGCTGATTTTTTTCTTAGAAATTTTTTCTTAGATATACCGATAGGCGTTAAAATATGCCAGAATAAACCAATCTTAAATAATCGCAAAGGTGCTCCTTTTTCTCCCCTCAATTTGAGGCAAATCTAGGCTACCAGCGTAAATCCAGAGAGCTGCAATGTCATCATCGTGATGGCCTTTCTTCGCTTCCATCTTTACAGTAGTAGTTCCATCTGTGCGCCTCTTAACGTATTTTACGAATGTGGAAAACTCTTCTATTGTATACTCGTCGTGGATTATTATATTATCCCTGTCTAATAATGCTTCTAAGGAGCTAATCATCTTTTCCTTAGTACTCACAGTAGTCCTAAGTCCAGGTACTCTATCGGCCTTGGCCTTCTTATCCTCGTAATACCAGTGGTAATATCTTCTGGCGTTTACTGCCACGATAAAGCCATTGGCTACATTAATCTCAGGACAGAGTTGAGCCTTATTGTAGATCATTCCAATAGAAACAGCCCAGTCTGCATAGTCCTCATCTTGTAGCTCTCTATCTCTAAATACTGCTACCTGCTCGTGATTATCCAAATCCATAACCTGCATTACGAAGTTATCCGTATCAGCAGACCTAGCAGTAATAGGGTCAATAGCAATACGATATCTATGCCCATAGATAGGCTCTCTAAAAATAGTGAGGGGAGACTCATCTGTTTCTTGAGCTTCTACCTTTCCTGTAGCATTATCAGTAACAATGCGGTACTTCTTCCCAGCTAATATATTCGCCTTTTGTTTTTCTATCGATCTTTCATCAAACACCATCTTATCAGAGGTCATATTGATAATATCATCAATAGATGAAGGGAATTCGTAGCGCATCTTTGATGTGCGCAATGCACGAGCGTGATACCAGCCAAGCTTATCAAACCACTCAGACTGAGGGATACCATACTTACGCATCTCTGGGATAATCACCTCTCTATCGTATTCTGTTAAATCTGCCTCTGTAAAGCCTAGACCATCACCTTCACGTCCATAAACCAAGAACCACGGAATAAAGATTAGCTCAATATCATCTGGATTATCCAAGGCGAGTTTAATCTTATTTAAAAAGTAATCAGAGAGACGGTCAGAGAATGTACCGATATACGCAGTAAATGACCACGCATAAGAGGAGATAGCACCAGACACAGCATCCTCCACCATCTCTGGATTACGATATTCTGAAGGCTCATCGCATAGCCATACTGATACAGTACCAGAACGGACTGAGTTAGAACCAGCTGAAGTAATTTCATAATAGCCCCCTCTAGGAATACCTTTTACATCTTTGAACCGGAGAAGGGTAGAAGTGCCAAGAGTATCTCGTTCAATAGTAGGAAAGATACTAGGGTGAACATTAGCTACAATCGGAGCAATCTTCTGTTTGAAATACTTACCAGCAGTTGTACCTGTCTGGAGAGTATGTACCGTGTTAAGGTTTTCCATCCCTGGTACATAGGCCGGGAGGTAATCACCTATCGCTGTGAACAGGGTAGACTTACCGAATTGGCGAGGGCCAATAACTACAATCTCTCTATGTTCATTCTTCCTTGTCTTCTTATCTACATTTTTAAAGATAGCCTTGGCAATCATCTGTTGTCCAGCGTTCATCTTAGGGTGGATATACTGGCGAGTATCACGATCTTGGATTAGGAGACAGTTTTCGAAGAAATACTTAAACCCCTCATAATCACCAGAAAGAGCTTGCCTGATTTGGTCTGAGGTAAGTACTTCATCGCCAGTATATTCACACTCAACTATTTTACCCATACAGATGCCATCTTATTATTTTATTATCTTGGCCAGAACCAAACACCAATATGGCCGAACCAAAAGCCGGAGAAGACGCATTACTAGAGCCATCTTCAAATTTTATTCGTCCATTTGGAACAATTAAGTTGAATGGATATTTCACAATATCATGAAATTTCTTAGTGGTAAGGGTTTCTATCGGAAGAAGAACACACGCTGTCCGAATATGATTAGGCAAAGATAAACTAATCATTAACTTATATAAAAAATCGAATTTTCTGGAGAATGGTGGATTTATCCAGATACTATGATATTGAGTCCAATCTCTTTCTAACCCGTTCGTTTCAATAGTATCATAGCTCGAAATGCCAAAATGTTCTGCCCGCTCTTTTGTAGTAGCAGGATCATAATCAAATGGGCCAAAGAAATCTACTACTTCTTTTGGAGTATACCATTCGTCCTTATCTGTAAATCGTATTCCTGCTTTAGGCATCTTTTATAAACATCCCCTCACTCGTATGTCCCTTACGCCCAGATATCTCATGATACGCACTTTCAAGACATTTTATCGGATCGAAGCCACAGATGTCTGCAAGAATAATAATAGTCACTAATACGTCGCCACAGGCGTCTTTCGCTTCTGATGTATAGAATTTGTCTCGGCATATCTCGTGGGCCCACTCTCCCAACTCCTCTGTTACTTTATTAAGTTGACGATAGGCATTATCGATACCCTTCTCTTCCCCCCATGCCATTACTGCGGTTATCAATTCGTCTGTTGTCATAATGTTAAAGCCTCCTTAATTGTTTCCTGGGCTTCTCTTGCCTTCTTCTCTTCCGTACTTTCCTCTTGTGGGAGAATGTCGCTCCCCTTAAGTGATGAATTTAATTTTGCTAAAGACTCGACTACTGCCCTTACTAGATCTGGGTCAGACTTAGCGTCCAACCCATCTAGCAACTCATATAGTTTAGAAATCGCCTTATTGTTGAGGTCAGAAAGCTTCGGGTTTTTAAGTCCTCCTATTACCTCGTAATCCATTATTCAGCCTTCTTCTTAGAAGTTTTCTTTTTGCGAGGCTTTGGCTCTACGATAACAGTTTCTGCTTGATTAGGAGCGACATAGTTTTCCACAGGTTCAACAGGCTGATGAGAAAGAGTAAACCTACGAGTGCGAGATGCCTGCATCATGGCCTCGTGAAGACGAGGAGCAACTAAGCAGATCTCTTGAATTACTAAAGAGCCTTCACGTTCCATCTCTCCAAGTTTGTTGGAAACCTCAGCAACTTTTATTTTAGACATTACATCATCAAATTGTTTCATTAGCTCGTTCATGCGAGAAACAGCTAGTTCTGGTCTTCGTGGATCCATTTACACCTCCAATCCTGCACCATTAGTAGTAGTAATGCCGTGGTCACCGATAGAATCACCTTCTTTAGCGATTGGCTTGTTGGCACGAGGCTGTACTGCCTGTCTGCCCTCTGCATCATCAGCAACAGTAGAAACACCACGAGTGATTTTCTCTTTATACTCATGGCCAACTAATTCACGATATTTATCACGAATTGTCTTCTTAAGAAGTTCTTTATCAAAGCTTGTAAGTATAGATACGTTTGCATCGCCAATGTGTTGGTATTCAACAGTCTTACCACGTTTAGTACGATAAACCTCTTCTGGTTTTAGCCTACGAATTCTTGGAATGCGGAAGTTATGGTTTACTTCAATCCAGTTAATTCGTGACACGATATAATCCATATCTACAACTGGGTTAGAACGTGTATCTGATTTAATGAGTGCTACAGCGTCATCAATACTGATAAACCCTGGAGCTAAGTTTGTTGGTGACATATTGTCCTCCTATTAGTTAATTTTATTGTATAATGTATATCCTTTTCGGTCAAGCAAATTGTTTTACTATGTATTCAGCATCTACTTCAGCTTTTAATCCACCTCGTGATATGTCTGACCACCTACATTCGTCCTTATCGTAGCCCAATATGACTACATATTTACCAGCATTATTTAGGAAGTTATTTAGCATCTCAACTTCTGGGAATTGCGGAATATACTTGAGAGCTTTTCTAGCCTTCTCTTTCCCTTTATGGATTGGGATGTTTAACCAGTCGGCGTAGCCGACTTTTTTCAAAAACCCTCTAGCCCTCTGCTCTACTGAACCGCATTGGCAAGTAACTATAACTAAACTCATTTTTCCTCCTTAAAAATCCATTTATCAACAAAAAAGAATATGCATGCACCTATGGCATTAGCAATTATTGCTGCTGGCCATTCCCCCATAAATCCTAGCCAAGCAATACAGGGAGCCAAGATAAGAGTGCTCAGTTCCCATCTGCATAGGTACATGAAAAACTTTTTCATCTTATCCTAGTCCCCTTCACTAGATCATATTCTTTTAAGATATTGTTTCCATCTAGTTCTACATAATAAGCAAACCTGCCAGATAATTTGGCTATGGCTTCAATGTGCTTATTATCTACCTCTTTTGCAAACTTAAATATTTTATCTTTACCCTTAATCACATCTGGGCAAACTTCGTTTGGGAAGAGAACAGAGAATGCCTCTCTCGCTTTCTTTTCCTGATTAAAGCAAGTACACACTAGCAACTTTTTCATTTTGTCACCTCTTTTCTTTTAGCATAATCCTGCATAGACAATACAAAGTAACATAAAACTTCGTCCCTAGGACTATAATATTTTTGACAATCAGCGAATCTATAGAACCTGGTGATATCGTCTTCTGGGACATTATAGGCAAACGGCTCATCATCTAATCTAATTTCCCAGACCGTCCCATGCTCCGAGTCCTCCCAGACATCCATTATTAAGTGCGGATAGTCCTCGAAGTTATATTCGTCCAATGCCTCTCCCAATTCGGCCACAAATTGCTCATCCAGAGGGACGAAACACCACTGTTCGCACTTCTCGTTTTTCATAGCATTTGCTCTAGCTCCTTACGAGTTTCGGCCCAATTCTCCGGGAAGACAATCTTCCCGTAGCTCCACTCATTTACTTTAGTTATAAACTCCTTCTGCCCTGGGCGAATAGGAGAGTTCTTGGTTTTCTTGCACTCAAGAAAACCATAGAAGCCTTCCTTGCAGAAGAACACATCAGGTATTCCAACCCTAGTCGTGGCATTAGCCTCATACTTCAAGACTATACAGCCTTTAGACTTAAGCCACTTAATCACATTTTTCTGAAAATCAGCTTCTTTAGCCATTATCACTCCTCATCCCAAGGTGTGGTAGTCCACACCTTTTCACGCTTCACTTCGCCAGTGCGCATATTAAATGTCATATCTGGTAATACCGCTATGACATCTGGATCTAACTCTGGGACTATTTCCTTGAGTCTTCTCCAAACATACTGGCATTGTGGATCAGTTATTACTTTAGGATACCTTGCTAGTCTATAGTAGGTATTCTTATTTTCTATGATAATATCATTATGCAACCAAAGCAAGCCATGATATTTATACATACGCTTATTAAGATAAAGTATTCTTGCAGTGAGATATTCACACCAAGCTTTCTCGGTATCTGGCTTTGGTAGGGGAAAACCGATATCATCAAGCCTCTGGCCATCTGTATTTTCTGTGTTCTGTTCTTTTTCCTGCTTGTTAGCTCTTATCACCCTATCAGCTAAATTATTCATTGAATAGCCCTCCCACCCAATCTTCTGTCTCTTTGTTGCGTAGGTTCTCTAAGATAGATAGAATACTGACGCCGCTTTCATGCATCTGCGCAATAGTGCCGAAAGTCTTAGCCTCTGGGCAAATCCACTCTGCATAGAAGCATTGTTGCAGATTACTCACTCTATATACTACACTAAGCGATACTCTGCTATCAGTATGGCTGGTTTTCTTCTCTCTTGAGTCATTAAAGGCTTCCTTGAACTCATCGTATTTGTTAATCTTATACCCTTTATCTTTACACCATATCACATAGTCATCATATACATCACGCAATTTGTGATATTTACCAAAGTAGCTGATAAACGTAGTGTAGAAGATACGATACGACACCATGTTTTCACGAAGAATATCACGCATGATTTCAGAGCTTTTACTCACTGGGAAATCACGAGTCATATAATATCTAGCAATTCCAAGCACTGTACCCAAGAAATGCAGAATCCTCTCTGGTGTGTATGTAACCTTCTCAAAGCTTTCATTTTTGTTATCGTTGCCAGATAGGTCGGCTGTAAACGGGATGATACGAGCACGGCGGATACAGGCCTCAGCATCGTTCCCTTCCCAGTTCGGCAAGTGATTAGACGCAGATACACACTGGAAGTCACAGGAAATCTCAATAGGCTTCTGTCCGTGCATTACATCTAGTTCGATGTCGCCATGGTCAGCAATAACACGAAAGAGATCAGTATCCTCTAACGTACCAGGTTTCTCCTCGTCAGGGGCGTTCACCAAGGTGTTCATAAGACAATGGTTCTTATGCCAGTTACCAAGCTCACCGAGCTGGAGCTTGCTTGTGTTCCTAGACCCCATAAGGGTATGAATAAGACCGATTACGCCAGACTTACCATTACGGCCATTACCCTCTAGGATATATGTGCCCAAAGGTTTGTTCTTCATAAAGAATGTGGAAAACATCCTTAGTATGTCCATATATCTTTCGTGGTTCCCATTGGCCACAGTCTGGAGGAAGAAGAAGTCCTCGTCCTCTTTCAAATCGCCATCATTTAAGATAAGCTCGGCATAGGTGCTATCAATATACCCATTAAGTTTGTCACCCTTACCATCAAAGGTACCTGGATCATATTTAATAATATGTTTGGTCTCTTTAGGAGTATCAAACAGCCTCCTGAAACATCTGCGACCTTCAGGTATTTTATCGTATACATCTCCTGTCTCAGTATCCCAGAAATTATCTGGAATTAGTTGTATCAATGTGTTATCTACTTTTTCGATTGAATTTTCCATCCTAATCTTTTTATCTACGCTATTCCAAATTTTGTCAATAGCCTGGCCATCCACCGTCCCTGTTATTTTTTGATAATTAGATGTAATAATATTAACAAGCTCTTCTTTATCAGTAGGCTGATATACATCATCTACTGGAACCCCATCTACCATTGGCCTCTTATAATATCGGTCCACCCCCTTAAGGGCCACTACATCATATTGCTCCAAAGATTCAGTCATGACATCGTGCTGTATCTTCTTTACCCCAGTAGGTACCACCTTAATGCCTTCCCCTGTCATTTCCGCCTCAAGCACACCGGAGAGTCTTTCCATTAACTCTTTAGGAATCTTTGGGTCTTGACGCATAACAGCGAAAGCAGCAGCGATTGATGCACTTTCCTGTACGTCAAACTGCTCTTCGTTCTTGCCCACCATATTAGTCCTCCAATTCTTTCCTTAGGTCTAATACTGTATCTAATATAGTTTTAGCCATGTCTTCTGCACTTACATCTACTTCTACTAGATTATTCTCATTCAGCGCAGCATATGTATCAAACACTGGTTGGATATCTACATATGTTTTGCACCATTTAAATACACCTGGCTTTGGATGGTATGTAAACTCTACAAACCACCTTTTCACGATGCCTTTGCTAGTTCTCACTAGCGATAGGCTTAATATATTGATGTTTGCTTTTGCGAGCTTAGCTCGCCACGAAAGATTTTCGTCCATTTAACCTCCATTTATTAAAGTGATACTACTAGTATAGCATGCCGATTAGTTAGCGTGTCAATATACAAAATATATAAAGTTTTCCACAAAAGAACCGCCCATGGGGCGGCCTTATAGCGAACACTACACATGGCAGGTCCGTAGTAGCAGACGAGCGGGCACAGCTATTTCTTCCTTCGCTCAAGTCTAGGGTCGCTTCACCTCTGTGACTAGGCTTTAGCCCTTACGACTCTGCTGATTTTTATTATAACACAAAAAACCACCGCACTTAACCAGACCAGGAACTCCCGGTCCAGTGGTGGCGGTGGCCGAGGCTATTTAACAGATGGTCGATATTTAAGACATTCGTCCCGCCACTGCAAGCCTCTCAGCTGTGGTTATATTATATCACAAAAAATCCCCGAAGGGATTTCTTGTATTCCATAGATATGAACTATTCAATTACGTAATTCATACTTCTATTATACTACAAAAAAACAACTGAAAAACGACTGAAAAACGACTGAAATTTCAGTCGTAATAAGAGTTTTTATAACACAAAAAAATAGCTTAGCCATACTGGTAGCAGGTGCTGGAGTCGAACCAGCCACGGCAACCTTATGAGAGTTGCAAACGGACCGCCGTTTATACCTACTATACTCAGTATATCACAAAAAAGTCACCTCTTTTGAAGTGGTGGGATTCGAGCCCACGGATGCCACCTAACACCATGTAGCATTCTCGGGATAGTGCTGTCCCTCAACCTTAAGCCACTCAGTCACACTTCGAAGAGGTGAGCTTGACCTGCCCTGCTGACGGATTGGCAACGCAAAAGTCATTCATCAGCTGGTTGGCATTACCTATATTATGCCACAAATCCCGAACTTAAGTCAATACCCGAAATCACTTAAAAAATTATTAAGTGCGAATTAAGTGAATTAAGTGATTTTGTCCTAGTAAGACATAATGTTGTACCATAGTCAAACAGGGGTGGTGCGTAGCACCACTGGGGTCAGAAAATAGATTTACCCCTTGACAACATATTTATGCATTTATGTCAAAATTTAGTGACCATAAATTAAAAATTTTTTCAATAGTTATAAAATATAAAAATTTAAAAGTCAAAAAATAACAGGGGAAAATTTTTGGTATGTGGAAAAGTGGAACTTAAGTGGACTTAAGTTTTTTTAAGTTCGAAAAATAACAGGGGTGAAATGGGGTTTTTTAAGTAATCACTTAATTCAGTGATAAAATTTTTTAAGTGATTTTCCATACTAAAACATATAAATAAAAAAATACAAGCCTTTGATTTCTTTTTCTTGATTTCTTTGGCTTGTATCCTTAGATAGACCTTTATCTACCTCTATTATACCATATCCGGAGTGAAATAAAAAAAATTTTTAGATATTTTTAGATCTTTTTAAATCTGATGGGTAAAAACAGATACCAGACCTGTGGAAAACTCTAGCAGCGTGCGGATAATCCTATAATAATCCTATACTAATCCTCTAAAAAAATAAAAAGGTATTTATATTATGGTTAGAGATATTCCCCTACGCTAGGAAAATGGTCTATGTGCCTTTTAGGCCTCCCCCGGTACCATGCAATTTGACAAATAATCTTTTTTTGTTGTATAATTGACTTAATAAATTAAACTTATTTAGGTAGTACACATAAAATTCACTCTCGCTACGCTCGAGCTCTTTCTC